>Ga0209955_1000265_pt1 | contig 19836 bp, 15 predicted proteins | sample SalPonA_A_H2O_MG_FD_185716 | JGI IMG/M metagenome (GOLD analysis project Ga0209955, IMG submission 185716) | Water microbial communities from South San Francisco under conditions of wetland restoration - Salt Pond MetaG R2A_A_H2O_MG (SPAdes)... | ecosystem: Environmental > Aquatic > Non-marine... | reverse complement strand
GCGAGAGTCGTAAACGTGGAAATTCCCCGATGAATGTAAGTAGTGGGCGGGGACAAATTGCAGCGTACAGCCGTCTAGATCTACGCTACCACCTTCATCTTTAATGGAGTGATACTTGATATTATCCATGCCAAAGTGGCGAATGAAACTTTCCCATAGCCATGGGGCATACAAGGTCGCATTTTGCAGGGTCTTATCCCACAGGCCCAGTGAAGAAATAATGTCCGGGTCCTGATGAGAAGCAAACAAGTAACGAATATTCTCTAACGGAACATGACGCAAGACGGCTGCTAGCATGGGCGCATAAAGCTCAATACCACCGGGGTCTAAAATAATTGCCTGACTTGCTGTAGTGACCATATATTGATTGGTATCGATAATTTGATCGGGCTTTTCAGGATCACGTCCCATCATAATCCACTCGTGATCATCATCTTTAAAAATACTTATTGATCTCACAGCAAGCTCCTAAAATGAGTGAAGGCATTCCAAGCAGTGCTTAGCGGCTTGGTTGATAGTTTGCGATGCGCGAGAAATACCCAGCGCAACACTATTTAAATTTTCTCGATAAGCGCCAGCCTGGACAGCTTCTACTTTTGAGGTCGAGGCGATGAAGGTTGCAGCGCGCATTTGATCGGTAATTTCTAACAACAAGCTCTCTAACATGCCGCAGGCTTTACGAAACTGAATGTCGTATTCATCAAGCTGATTCGCTTGCTGCTCTCTCACATGCAAAATGTGTTGCCGAGCAATATCGTTATCTAATTTTGATAAGCTAAAGTCAGTACGCTTGATGAGGTCACGGATATCTGATGTCTGCCTTGCGATGAAAGATATTTTGAGCGATACACTATGCACTTGTTCAGCAAAGCCAATGGTTTTATGGGCGAATTCATCAATGAAGTTGGTGATAACTTTGAAGCCAGAAGCTAACTCCCCTGCCCTTATAGCAAGTACTCGGGCATTTTTAGCGGTTAGCGATAGCTTTTTGGCTTCCGCTTGAGCATCGTAGAGTGCGGCAGAAATATTGGCGACAACAACAAATGTAAAAACGCGCTCATCATATTGATGGCGAGAAACCGTGTTTTTCAAATAGGCAGGTTGCACTTTCATTTCTCCTTAAACATAGTGTTTATGTCGGCAATGTAGGCAATAGTTTTAGATCACTTAAATGTAGTTCAAAAAAGGAAAGGGTTAACAAAAAAGGTGAGTGCAGGACAAAAAAAACGCACCCTGAGGTGCGCTTTAACGTGACATATTAGGATCTTCGCCATTTTGTGCCTTCACGACTATCCTCCAGCACAATACCTCTAGATAATAACTCGGCACGTATTTCATCGGCCCTGGCAAAATTTTTCTCTTGTTTAGCCTTATTTCGCTCATTGACAAGGGCATCAATTTCATTGCTGTCGTCGCTTTCACCCTGAAACCATGCATCGGGATCACCTTGCAGCAAGCCTAATAACTTACCCGCTGTTAGTAACATTGACTTGGCTTGCACCTTGTCGCCGCTGGCATCGCGGCCTAATTGCTTGGCCCACTGATATAGTTCACTAATAGCCATCGGTGTATTAACGTCGTCGAGCATCGACTTCATAAAGTCTGTATCACTGATATCGACTTCATATGTTTCAACATCTGACGCCTCACGCAGGAAGCCATACAGGGTGTCCAAGCTACCTTTGGCCTGATTAAGGGTGTCTAATGAAAAATCTAACTCAGAACGATAATGAGCGTTTAAAAGAGTAAAGCGCAGCACTTCTCCTGGATAGTGATCTAGCAGCTCCCTCACCGTACGAAAGTTTCCGGCAGACTTTGCCATTTTTTCGCCGTTTATATTGATATAGCCGTTATGCATCCAATAACGCACAAAGGTTTTGCCGTCGTGTGCGCAACAGCTTTGTGCGACTTCATTTTCGTGGTGCGGAAAAATTAAATCGCGACCGCCGCCATGGATATCAATGGTTTCTCCGAGATGACGCTCAATCATCGCTGAGCACTCAAGATGCCATCCAGGACGGCCGTGCCCCCAAGGGCTTGCCCAACCAACTTCGGCGGCTGAGGCAGGCTTCCACAAGACAAAATCGCTCGGACTGCGTTTGTAATCAGCAACCTCTACACGCGCGCCGGCCAGCATGTCCTCGGTACTGCGATTTGAAAGTTTGCCGTATTCGGGCATGGATGCAACATCAAATAAAACATGTCCATCTGCCTCGTAAGCATGACCTTTGGCCAATAGACTTTCCACCATGCGAATCATATCTTCAATATGTTCGGTAGCTTTAGGCGTCATGGTAGGGTCAAGGTTACCTAATGAAACCATGTCCGCGAGGTATTCGTCACTAAAACGACCGGTAATTGCATCGATACTTTGCCCGGTCTCTTGAGCAGTATTAATGATTTTATCGTCAACATCGGTGATATTACGGGCGTAACTTACCGCGGGATAAAGGGTTTGCAGTAGTCGAAATACAACATCAAAAACCACGGCAGGACGGGCATTACCAATATGAATGAAGTTGTACACCGTGGGACCACATACATACATTTTGATATGGTTTGGGTCTGCGGGTTCAAACAGCTCTTTACGGCGGTTGGCGGTATTGTACAAATGCAGCTTAGCTGTCATGACTTATCCTTTGTTTTCCCAAACATCGCGTAAACCGATGGTGCGGTTAAAAATCAACTCGCTGCTGGCGTTATCGCGGCAAAAGTAACCTTCGCGCTCAAACTGATAAGCACTTTCAGGAATGGCATTTAATAAACCTATCTCACCTACGCAATCGTCTAAAACTTCCAGGCTATTAGGATTGAGATGCTGAGTAAAATCCTCATCAGCATCGGGGGATTCACAGTTAAAAAGCCTGTCGTATAATCTTACTTTGAAGGTTGCATGCTTGGTCGCTGAGACCCATTGAATGACACCCTTAGGCTTAATCCCATCTTCAGGATCATTGCCAATAGTGTTCTCAATAACGCGCGCTTTGACTTCAATAACTTCACCTTGTGCATCAACCACGCAGTCCTCAGCTTCAATGACATAAGCATTGCGAAGCCTTACTCTCTTTCCTAGGACTAATCGTTTGTATTTCTTATTCGCTTCCACGCGGAAGTCTTCTTTATCGATGTAAACGCTTTGCGTAATAGGCAGACTGCGGGTAGGCATATCATCGCGCTGTGGGTGTCCCGGAGCAGTCACCCATTCCTCGTGATCGGGCGCCAAATTGGTTAAGGTGACTTTGAGAGGCTTTAAGACGCACATGGCTCGAGGAGCATTCTTGTCTAAATCATCTCTTATCGCGTGTTCTAACATCGCTACGTCGACCACACCGTCAGATTTTGTAACCCCGATCATTTCGCAGAATTTTCTCAGTGCTGCCGGTGTAACACCACGGCGTCTCATGCCACTAATGGTCGGCATCCTTGGATCATCCCACCCTTCGACATGATTGCCGTCTACAAGCGCACGCAATTTGCGCTTGCTGGTCACGGTATAGTTCAAATTTAAACGACCAAACTCATACTGCACTGGCTTGGTAGGCACAGGAAGATTGGCAAGAAACCATTCATACAATGGCCTATGATCGGCGAACTCTAAGGTACAAATAGAGTGTGTTATCCCTTCGATGGCATCAGATTGACCATGGGCGAAGTCGTAAGAAGGATAGATACACCACTTATCACCGGTGTGATGATGCACCACCTTTTTAATACGATATAAAATGGGATCGCGCATATTCATATTAGGTGAAGCCATATCTATTTTTGCGCGCAGAGCACAACTACCCTCATTAAACTCGCCATTACGCATGCGCTCAAATAGTTCAAGGTTTTCGTCAATAGTGCGATCACGATAAGGAGAGTTGGTTCCCGGGGAAGTTAACGTACCGCGATATTCGCGAGCTTGATCAGGACTCAAATCACATACATAGGCGAGGCCGCTTTTAATTAAATGAACCGCCCAAGCGTGCAACTGATCGAAATAATCCGAAGTGAAACGAATATCCCCTGCCCACTGGTAACCTAACCATGTCACGTCACGTTTGATCGAATCAACGTATTCCTGAGATTCTTTTTCAGGGTTGGTATCATCAAACCTTAAGTTGCACTGGCCATTAAAACTTTGAGCAAGAGAAAAGTTCAATACGATAGATTTAGCATGCCCGATATGAAGATAGCCATTGGGCTCGGGGGGGAAACGCGTCACAATATTTTGGTGTTTACCCGTGTCTAAATCGTTGGCAATAATGTTTTGTAAAAAATTATTGGGCGCGGTCGCGTCGCTCATGATGGCATCTCTAGTGTATGGTCGTTGTAGAAACGGTTTCTCTGACAACAAAAAACGCCTATTATACTCGCCTCAAGCTTTAGATAAACCTTTGCTAGGACAAAAACATACCATGATTATACTTCACACCAGCCACGGCGATATTAGCATCGAACTCGATTTTGAAAAGGCGCCCAAAAGTGCAGCCAACTTCCAACAGTATGTTGAAGAAGGCTTCTATGACGGCACCATATTTCACCGCGTGATTGATGGGTTTATGATTCAAGGCGGCGGCATGACCGAAGATATGCAGCAGAAAACAACTCGCGCTCCCATAGAAAACGAGGCTGACAACGGTCTGTCTAATGAAATCGGCACATTGGCCATGGCAAGAACGATGGATCCACATTCGGCCACAGCGCAATTCTTTATCAACGTTTCGAACAACACCTTCCTCAATCACTCCGGCAAAAACGCACAAGGTTGGGGATATGCAGTGTTTGGTCGTGTCGTTGATGGTATGGATGTGGTGAATGCGATAAAGGGAGTCAGCACCACCTTCCGAGCAGGTCATCAAGATGTGCCAAGTGAAAACATCGTGATAACCAGTGCAGAGGTTGTCGAAGGCTAGTGTCTGTAAGCCATATTATCGCTGATCTGCATTTGAGTGAGGAACGCCCGGATATTACCGAGGGCTTCCTGCTCTACCTTCAAAAGGTTGCCTCTGAAGCAGATCATCTTTATATACTGGGCGACTTTTTTGAAGTCTGGGTGGGCGATGACTATACAGACCCCACCATCGATCGAGTCGCCGAGGCCCTCTCCCTGAGATCGCAACAAGGTTTGAACACCTATTTTTGCCACGGCAATAGAGATTTTTTATTAGGTCAACAATTCTGTGCCCGCGCAGGCATGCATTTATTAGCAGAAGAAACGTTAGTGCAACTAGCTGGCCAGACCGCTTTGTTAATGCACGGTGACAGCTTGTGTATAGATGATAAAGAGTACCAGTCGTTTAGACAGATGGTACGTGAAGCACATTGGCAGCAGGAATTCTTGCAGCAACCCCTAATAGCTAGGCTGGCAATCGCTAAGCAACTAAGAAACCAAAGTAAAAAAGCCTCGCGCGAAAAAGCACAGGATATTATGGACGTTAATCCGTTGGCCGTAGAGGACACTTGCCAACGGTTTGCGGTAAACGTTTTGGTGCATGGTCATACGCATCGTCCTGCGGATCACCAAGATGGCAACATTCGACGATTAGTGGTGGGTGATTGGGATCAACACATGCACTTCGTTAAAGCTGACAATACCGGTCTCTCACTCATAAAATGGCAGTGGAACTAATCGTCTATTTCGTGTTTTGTCGCACTTAACAATTGCTTCAAAAATTGTTCATACTGATCTATTTCATCACCATCCGGTAAAAAACTCGGGTCTGTTATGCAGCGATTTTCAAAGTTTTTTAACCAACTAGATAACTTAGTCGCCCCAATAATAGCCGCACTACCCGCGATGAAGTGAGCTTTAGCCGCCGCCTGTTTGACATCCTTATTGATAATAAAGTTTTTAAATTCCAATGAGTCGCTATCTATTCTTGCCATGAAGCGAGATAGCATTTTTTCGTAAATTTTTGTATTGCCGCCCAAATTCTCAAGAGCTTTGGGGACGTCCAGAATATGCTCAGAATGATTTTGGGGGCTTGATTCCTCAGTGATACCAAGTATTTTCTGTGTTTCAGGAGCAATATCAACGATTAATTCCTCAGAAGGTTCTTTGCTTGGGTAGAAATTAAGAATGGAGCTCTCTATCATTTCTAACAAAGGTAGAACTAACTGGTCTCGTTTAAATGGCTTAGACAATATTAGGTTTCCGCCTACTTGCTGACATTTTTTATCCAGCGCTTTATCAAAATTTGCCGATATAAAAATAATTGGCGTACTCTGCCAGTCTGTTAATTTTCGAATTTTGGCTGCTAATTCAAATCCATTCAATTCCGGCATCTGCACATCTAAAATAATGGCACAAAAAGGCACTTCATTTTTTTCTATCAATTCAAGCGCCTTGATGGGTGATAAAAGATCGGTCACCTCTGCGCCTTCAAGCTCTAGCAAAAGCTTAAGTGACTCATTATTAAGCGGGTTATCATCCACTATTAAGAGTTTTTTACCGTGTAAACGCTCTGCACGATCACTTACATCTGGAGCATTATCTTCTATCGGTCCCAGTGCGACGACTTCGGCAGCAGTTTTAGCATCCGGCGAGCGCATGATTTCTACAGGGAACATGACAGTAAATATGTTACCAATACCCGATACACTCTCTACCTCAAAGGTACCATTCAGATATTTAGTATGCTGTTGGGCCAGCATTAGGGTCATTCCTTGGTCATGAACAAAGCCTTCTTTTTGACTTTCCAATAATTCAAGTTTAGGCGAGTTCACGCGTTTCAAATTGTCTTTTGCAATTCCGCGGCTTTGGTCTTTGATAACAAAAATGATATCAATTGTACCTAAATTAAAATCAACATCTCCTTGCTTTACGGTCAAACTTACACTTCCTCTTCGAGTAAACGTCGTGGCGTAAGTCAGTAGTCTCAGCATGATTTGCTTCATGCGTGCTTGGTCTGCCTGTATTTGATCACTGAGACGATTGTCGACTTGTAAATTAAATACCACCTGCCGACCCTGAAGTCGTGTTTCAACACCTTGTTTGAGCGATGTAATCATTTGCCCTAGGCTGAATGGCTTAATGACTGGCCTCATGTGAACCATATGCATTTCACCCATAGAAACAGCATCGCTCACCATACTTTTTAATTGTCTAATAGAATTCATAGCAGACGATAGATGCCCGCGGACTAACTGATCAGAGCTATTTGCAAAGGCGACTTGAATATAACTTGCCAAACTATTCATGGGTGTCATGAGCTCATGATTTAGAGATGACAGAAATTCAGACGTCGCCGATTCAGCGATATTTAAACTCTCGTTAAGTTGATGGATTTGCTTATCTCTAAGGCTAATAGCCGTCATATCAATGAGGGTACATTCCATTAGATCGGGATGCTCAAGATCCTGCCACAAACAGCATGCAATATTTACAATTTGATGTGTCTTAGGATGAGAATACTGAAAATTTTGTACTAAGGAGTGACCAGCCTTAATGGCATTGAAAACGTCACTATGGTTTTTCGCATTTTTTTCAACCCAGTCCTCCATATCATAAATAATTGGTTGCCCTTTCCAATACTCAGCGGGGTAACCAAACAGCTCTTCACAATCACCTACCACATGTTTCCAGGTTGCATTTCGCCGATGCACATGGCCATATACAAGTCTTAACTCAAGTGTTTGCTTAAAGGATTTTATAATGGCTTCGTCGCGCTTAATTATTTCTTGATAACATCTTGCATCGGCTTGATCTTGCAAAGACAACAAAATACGGCTGTGTTTTAACTTTTCTAAGCCATCATCGGACAGACCATCCTTAAAAGCTAAAACGGTAGCCTTAAAGATTTGCTCCACGCCCGTCAGATTGACCTTGATTTCTATAGTCACCGGAGAATGAATCCTAATCGATCGTTGAATCGACGATTCAAATTGTGTCAAGCCATTGATATCTAGATGACTCTTCCACCAGCTCAAGAAACTCTCCGGCGTTTGAATGGTGGGCGATACAAAGTTTGACAGCCCAGAAGAAACATCTACTGAGTTGGTTACCCAGTTGAGGTCAAAAAAATGTAAATTAGTGGAAGTTTGTAATAATTGAAGCCTGTCTTTAAGATGATCTTTTTCACCATGTAGCTGTTTCAACTGTGAGTTGATAACACCTGTTTCGATGAGTAATTCACGAATCGTAGCCGTGAAAATAAATATCAAGCAAAGAGCAGCTATTTCAATAAAAGAAAAAGTATTTATGCCTAACAGCCCTAACAATCCTGCAATTAAAGCAGCATTGAGTGGTATGGATATACGCCAATGAAAAAAACTACCCACATTGATCAATGAAAGCATGGTTAAGACAAATAAGGCTATTGGGCTAAGGGTCTGTTCTAGCGCAACAAAAAACACATAATTGCAAAACAGTGCTATTGATAAGGGCCAATGGGTTTTATGCTTAATAGGGACATAAGCAAAAAAGGCCGCTAAATCAATCATTGTTAATGCAAAGGGATACAATGAATCTTGTGCGTTGAGATAAAAAGGTAGCTTTAAAGACACCAAAGATAAACAGGCAAGCGCCATTACCCAATGAATGTAATAGCGGAGAAAATTAGAGACTGCATTTACCTTAATCAAGATCTAGCCCCTTAACCTTAGCGGCAGTCTTTATAACTCTTGCAGCGCCACTAAAATCAAAATCGTCGAGTTGATGTTCTACATCTCGGTAAATTTGCTCCAACCCATAGCTCTGCAATTGCTCTAAAAATGGTTTTACCTCTTGTAAGCTATGGCTACTTAACACTTTTAATCCAAACTTAAAACAGCTAGTGAGCGCTTCATCCGTCATATTTTGCGAAGGGTTATTTATAACTTTTTTCGTTGTGGTGTCCCTGAGCATTGAATTTATTGTATCGATACTTTGTCTTAGCGTACGAGTCAAATCATCAAATGAAGGATGTTGTTTCGTCTTGTTAGCGGAGAACTCCTCAAACATCAGACAAAGCTCTGAAAGTTTTTCCAACCCCAAGCTTAAGCTACCTCCACGAAGTTTATGCGCTAGCTTAAATATTTTTTCTTCCGACATAGTACCTGCTTCTAATAACTGCAAAGCGGGTAAATTTGCACTGATAAATTTATGCAGTAATCGATGATAGATATCTTTTTGCTGAGTCACGATATGGTTCGATTTGGAATTAATAACTGGGAGATTGTCCCATCTTAGTTTGGACAATCTAGAGTTAACCTCATGCGAAGACAAGTGTTCTGATTTAACCAACTCACTACTCGGCTGCCTATGCATGTATTGCTCTATAGTGGCAAACAAACGCTCACGATTGATGGGTTTAGATATCCAGTCATTCATACCCGCTTGCTTAGCAAGCTCCTTGTCCTCACTGCCAATACGAGCTGACATGGCAAGAATCGGCAAAGCAGATGCATCGAAGTGCTCTCGCAATTTTCTCGCAACTTCAAAGCCATCAAAATCAGGCAGTTGTATGTCGAGCAATACCAAATCGACGGTGTCTGATTGCTCCATCATCATATCGATGGCTTTTTGCCCATTCATGGCGACATGAACAATCGCGCCGGATTCTTCAAGCAAGGAGCGAATCAAATCCAAATTAAGATCAGAATCCTCAACGACCAAAATGTTGCAGTTTAATAAACGATCGAATGGATTATCGCTTAAAATTTGAGGAGATCTTTCTTTGATATTATCAATAACAGCTTGATAAAGTGCAGCAGGTAGCACTGGTTTATCCAGTATTTGATCAATATGTTGCGATTTTTCTAATTCTATTAAAGTGTCGCTATCTTTACTGGTCACTAAAAAGATCAGCGGGCGTTTGTCTTCGGGAAGCAGCTTATGAATTTTCTTAGCTGTAGCGACTCCATCCATTTCTGGCATTTTCCAATCTAATAGCACTATGCAATGCGGTCCTTGCCACTCGACATGCTCTACCAACCCCTTGATTAAGGATTCACCAGAATAAAACGTTGTCGGCAACCAGTTCATCGATGCGACGGAGGTTTCAAGCCCCTTGAGAGCAATGGGATTATCATCGGCAATAAGTACTTTTACGCCTGACAATTTTTGTAACTTGTTGCTGGGATAAGGCAGAAGCTTAAAGGTTAATTCGAAGTAAAACGTACTTCCTTCATCAGGTATGCTGGTTACTTTAAGTTCGCCACCCATCTTTTCAATAAGACTACGACATATACTTAGGCCAAGCCCCGTTCCACCATAACGACGAGAAATATCCATATTAGCTTGGACATAGGGCTGCATGATCTTATTAACCTGATCCGAGGTCATACCAATCCCGGTGTCTTTAATGCTAAATTTAAAGCTAATATGATCTCTTTCTCGCTTGATTGTTTTGATATCGAAAGTTACGGAGCCCTTTTCGGTGAACTTAATGGCGTTTGCTGCAAGATTGATGAACACTTGCTTTAAGCGCAAATCGTCGCCTTCTAAATAAGTCAACTCCTGTGGTGGCCCCATAATCGTAAACTCAAGGTTCTTAGACTTAGCACTACCTCCCATAATGAATGCGAGATCATCCAAAACGTCATTGAGGAAAAAGGCCTCTTGTTGTATATGAAATTGATTTGATTCAAGTTTAGAAAAATCTAATAAGTCGTTCACAACGGACAATAAAAGGCTAGATGCTCGTGAAATACGAGTGGTTAATGCCTTAGCTTCAGGATCTAAGGTAAGTTTATTTAAAGACTCAGCAAAACCCGAAATGGCATTCATAGGCGTCCGGATTTCATGACTCACTTGACTAAGAAATTGAGTCTTAGCAATCAGAGTATCCGTGTCACGTTTCTGTGTTTCCGCCAGGCTAGATAGCGCCGAGCTATATTGCTCCTTTAGCTTAGTCTGTTGGTCTAAAAAGCGGTTATAGAGAATAATGTCATTCGTAATGTCTTCGAAGAACGCGTGGTATTGAGTAGACTGATGTGAACTTAAGCGATGTATTTTTAAACGGAAAAAATGTCGGCCGTCTGTCGCAAGTTCAAGCGGTTCATCTATAGTCCCAATGCTTAAATAGGGTTCGTCACCTATCGCAAAGCTTTTGCAGAGCTGTGAAACCATGGTTTTGCTACTACCGCTCCAACAATCAAACAGTGACGTTTCAAGCGTTTCATCAAGTAGCTTTGTTGCTAACGTATTAGCTTTTACGATTTGCCATTGTGAATTTGTGATAACACCGGCCAGCGGTAAATTCGTCCAATCTTCCGCATTGGGCTCTGATCCAACGCGATGTTGTGAATCATCGACCACCTTGTTCAAAGTATCTATGATTACATCAAATTTTGAGGGAGGAAAAACACCCTTTGCACCAATATTAAGGGCATTGACTGCAATATCGATCTCCTCTCCTTCGTCACACAATAGAATCAAAGGAATAGACAGGTTCATCAATCCAATAGACTTAAAAAAGCCCTGTTCAGCCAATTGCGCCAAGTGTATGTCTGCAATTAAAAGATCCCAGTGCTCCGTCGCCGATTGTTTGATAGAAAGCGCCGAATCAACTCTCAAATAATCAACAAGATAACCACCATTGGCAATGGTTTTTACCAAATGTAAAGCTTGCTCCGAACTGTCGGATGCAATCAAAACTTTAATCGTGGAAGATGAAGTCGCCATACGTTAACTATTTAGGTTTGATGGGTGCTTCGTTCACCATCAACCAATACAGACCCAATTGTTTTGCCGCCTCAGTAAATTCATCAAAATCTACCGGTTTTTTTACATAGGAATTAGCACCATTTTTATAGGAATCGACCAAATCTCGATCTTCCTTGGAGGTGGTTAAAATGACCACAGGTAACAGCGCCGTTAGCGGCTCAGATCGAATATGTTTTAGCACGTCAAAGCCACCCATTTTGGGCATATTTAAATCGAGTAAAACGAGCGCCGGTAAATCTTCAACATTTCTACCTTCCCATTTCCCTTCACCGTGCAGGTATTCGAGGGCTTCCACACCATTTTCGGCAATAACAACATCGTTGACGATGTTATTCATTTTTAATGCGGCTTTGGTTAAAATTTGATCATCGGGATTATCTTCGACCAACAATATAGTTTTTTGCATTATTATCCTCCTTATGGGAGCGTGAAATAAATGGTAGCGCCTTTATTAATTTCGCCTTCAGCCCAAACCTTACCGCCGTGCTTATCCACGACTCTTTGCACTGTGGCTAAGCCAATACCATTCCCAGCAAATTCACTGGTAGTATGTAATCGTTGAAAAGCACTAAATAATTTTTCGGCATAGGCCATATCAAAGCCAGCACCGTTATCTCTGACGAAATAAACTTCTCCTTCGTTGCGGATTTCGCTGCCTATTTCAATAACCGCGTTGTCTACTTTAGAAGAGAACTTCCACGCATTATTGATTAGATTGTTGAGCATAATCCTCATCAAAGCGCTATCTGCATTGACATACAAAAAATTAGGACTAATAAAATCAACGTGTCTTGTAGGTTCTACTTCAGACAGATTATTAAAAATACTCTGCGCCATAGCGGCTAAATCAACTCGCTTTCTAACAACATCAGCGCGAGTAATGCGGGATAACGTCAGCATGTCATCAATCAATTCACCCATGCGCTGAGCAGCATTTCTGATTCTTGAAAGGTATTCTTGGTCCTGCTCTTGAAGCGAATCGCCAAGTGATTTCATTAGCAAATTACTAAAACCATCGATGCTTCTTAAAGGAGTGCGTAAATCATGGGAAACCGCATAAGAAAAGGCTTCTAACTCTCGATTGACCTGCTGTAACTCATCAGTACGTTTAGTTACTCGACGCTCTAGCTCACGGTTAATTGTAGCAATACTCTGGTGAGACATACGCTCCTCAGTGACATCTATATTAATGCCAACCAACCGGGTTTGAGTACCGTGAACTTCTCGAACGACACCGCCTCGAATCCAACAAAGCTGCCCTTCTCTTGAATAAGCTCTGAATTCATATTGATGAGAATCATTATTTTTTAAAGCTTGTTCAAAAACGTGGTCGATTCTATGCAAATCATCAGGGTGGATTTTTGCACGCCACTCTTTATAAGTGATGGGTTTTGATGGACGCTGAGGATAGTTATAAATACGGTACATTCGTTCATCCCACATCATGGCATCTTCACCGACTTGCCAAGACCAAACACCGATCATGGCGGTGTTGATGGCGAGCATCATGGTACGGTTACTCTTTGCTAGCTGGGATTCAAGCATTTTGCGGTGGGTTATATTGGTGATAGATGCAAGGGTTACAATACCCTCACTCGTGTCAATTGGGTTTAAACCTATTTCAACAGCAATTTCCTTACCGGTATGAGTGAGGGCTTTTACTTCCCTCACCGCAGCCATTCTCCGACGTTTTGGTGACAATTGGAATTCTTCAACCAAGTGGATGTGCTTAGTTTTATGTTGATGAGGTATCAGTGAAGTAAGAGGTATCAACATTTCTTCTGCCGAGTCGTACTCAAAAAGTTTAATGGCTTCTTTGTTGGCAAGAATGATGTTTTGCTCTTGATCAACCATAATCATTGGTGTCGGGGAAGCATCTAAGGCCATCTCAAATTTGGCATCGGCTTTTCGACTCTCACTAATGGTAGCTATTTTTTTTACAAGTTCTTGACGGCGTCTAAAAATAACAGCAAAACCAATGCACAAACTTAATGCGGGTAAAGAAATAATAACTAATAAACCTAAGTAACGAAGCTGCAAAGCACGGTTGCTGATATTTAAAACGTCTGGCGAATGATAGGCAACGACTGTCCAAGGTGTATGAATATTGTCGTTGCTGCCTTTATTTTTATCGGGACTGTATTCCAATGACATCGCATTGATAAGGCCTACATTTTCTCGCAACAGGGCTATATTAGGCTGTTCATTTGACAGTGTGGATAAAAATGACCATAGGCTCGGAAACATAGCTCCCACAGTTAGTGAGGAGTTTTCAAACATAAACCCCCATTCGCGATCATAGCGACGATCGTACAGCCAATATCCATCGCGGTTTAGAAGCCAAAAATCTGCATCAGAGGAACTACCAATACTATCGAGCTCACTCAACATAGCATTAGCATTAAAATTGAGTACCACAATGCCTCTAAGAACAACGCGGTCATCATAGACTGGCATCACAAAACGCAAGGTGGGGCGATAAGGGTATTCTATAACGCCAAATTCAATATTCAGATCCAAAGGTGAAGTATAGATTTTGCCTTGACGCAACTTAAGCCCTTCTTTGACGTAGTAGCGGCTAGATTTATTTTGTAAGAACTCATCTTCAAGGACAATAACGTTTTTTTCATCAACATCGACCCGAACTAACTCCATACCGTCGATGCCAATCAATCTGAGCTGCTGAATATCAGCCTTATTAGATGACACTATGTGAAAAAAATGCCTGGCAATTGAGGCCTTATCAAAATTAATTTTCGTATTATCAGTAACTATTTTGTTTGCCAGTTGTAAGGTGTTAACAGCTTGCCCTAAGCTCAGCTCGACGTGTTGTCGCATTGATTCCATGACATCATGGTTTTGTCTAATTAAAAATTGTTCATTAACATTGCGATTGTCGTTATAAAACCAAAGCATCACTAGGGATAATAATCCTAGTAACGGGAAGAACAACAGGGCTGCTTGTTTCGCAATAGCCAGGTTCTTATGTGAATGGTTTGTCGAGATATTAAGATCTGTCATGAGAATCCTTAGAATGACCTGATCAGTATAGTGCAAATAATTCTGCAGCCACAATTTTTACTGCTATAATCCAAAAATAATATTCTAAAACTTTGTAACGGATGATGAAAAATGGATCTAGTCTACCTTGAGGATAATGAAGTTCAGGCCGAGCTCATTGTTGAGGAATTAAAAAAAGCGAAAATCAATGTAATTCACTACAGCAAAATTAATGATCTCATTGCCGACCTGCCTACACTTCATTTTTCTATCATGCTTTTGGACTGGGTGTTGCCCGATGGCAATGCCGACAAAATTATTAAAATGGTACGCAATTCGATTGGCTGGTCTGTGCCCATTATTGTCGCGAGTATCCGAGGCGAAGAAGAAACTATCGTTAAAGCCCTTAGCCAAGGTGCTGATGATTACATTGTAAAACCTATTAGAATTGGCGAGCTACTAGCTCGCATCGAATCTCACAAGCGACGCGCCAATTTAGAAATGCCTCCTGAAAGTATTCAACTGGGTGAGTACGAATTGTTTCCTCAGCAGCAAACGATGACTTTCAAAGGTGCTCCTATACCATTGTCAGTGTTGGAGTTTAATTTGGTCAACTTTTTGTTCCAAAATGCAGGCAAATTGGTAACTCGCCCTACTCTTCTTCGCTACGTATGGAAAATTTCGACCGACGTAGAAACGAGAACAGTTGATGCCACTGTGGCGCGACTTCGCAAAAAATGCCGCTTCGATGAAGGTTCAGGCTTAGTCCTGCAAACTGTCCATGGTTTTGGCTACCGTTTGAGCGCTATTGAGCATGCTTCAGAGGAGCATTAAGCAAAATTTTTGCAACAACATGGAAATGGCCCCATCTTCAAACTACCTTTAAAGGTGTGCATTACCACCCTTCTCTTTAAACCGGCTTTGAGTCGGTTTTTTTATGTGCAAAAACTTCCTGTGTAGTTATTTGGCTTGCAAAAATAATCGGCGGAAATTTTGGGTGGTAGTCTCAGCAAGCTCGGCAAATGAAATACCTCGAAGATGTGCCATAAATTCGGCGACTTCTTTAACATATTTCGGCTCATTGGATTTTCCACGGTAGGGTACTGGCGCCAAATAAGGAGAGTCTGTTTCAACTAAAAGTCGATCCAAAGGTACTTTACTTGCCACATCCCTTACCTGATCCGCATTTTTAAAAGTAACAATGCCCGAAATAGAAATATAAAACCCAAGATCAATCGCTTGCTTAGCCATCTCCCAGTCTTCTGTAAAGCAATGCATAACACCAGCAACATCAGGATCACCATATTGGCGCAATAGGTTGATAGTGTCAGACTTGGCTTCTCGAGTATGGATAATCAGCGGTTTTTTGCATTGTTTGGACGCTTCAATATGCGCAACAAAACTCTCTTGTTGCAGAGCCATATTGTCTTGGCTGTAATAATAATCTAAGCCGGTCTCTCCAAGTGCAACGACCTTGTCGTCTAGCTTAGACATCACAATTAGCTCATCAATTAATGCTGGAGAGTCAGCAACATCTAAAGGATGAATGCCAACGGAGGCATAAATCCCTGGATACTGACGCGCAATATCGACGACTTGAGTCACGTTATTTCTATCAATTGAGATACAGAGCATTTGCGAAACGCCGGCATCATGAGCTGCGTCGATAGCTTTTGCTAAATCGCCATCATAGGCATCAAGTTTCAATCTGTCTAAATGACAATGGGAATCTACAATCATTGAATTTACATAGTATGAGTGGAACGGTCGGATTCTAACGTACCGGCCAAATAAGTAAGAATTTTTTGATTAGCCGAATCATCTTGGCCATTAAATTGAACGCCAATCCCCGTGGCTCGACTGCCTTGTGCGCGCTTGGGAGTAATCCAAACGACCTTGCCGGCCACAGGAATTTTATCAGCTTCATCCATTAGACTAAGCAACATAAAAACTTCGTCGCCAAGTGAATAGGACTTATTGGTAGGAATAAACAATCCCCCATTTTCAACAAATGGCATATAGGCGGCGTAAAGAACAGCCTTGTCTTTAATAGTTAAAGACAGCATACCATTTCGGGGCGATGATTTGTTCATCTTAGCGCTTACTCCTGTTGGCAATTCTTTGCTTTCAGTAGCACTATAGTTGGGATTTTTAAATATCACCACTACCTCACAGCTAAACGTATTAGCAGGTCTTCAATCATTAATGTAGGGTTAGGGTTGGTGGCCGATGTCAAAAGCCTGACTGATTTATCACACTGATCCAGCAACTCAAAATAGCCATTTATCGCCCATTGCTTATCCAGAAGCGTTTGAGCTAGTTTATCCACCACTGGTGGGCATTCAACTCGAGCGTCCATCCGTCGGCTAATGGCTTGACGTAATGCCGAATGCAACACAGGAATCACCTCATGTGCCAAATCAGCTTTTTCTAACACTTTAACGGTTGTGCCAATAGTTTGGCGACCCGAAGCATTGAGCGTTAACTGCTCAAAAATTTGTGGCAGTGTAACGCCGTTCTCTGCCTTTAAAAGTTCGAGCGCTTTCAATGGGCTCATACGGGCAATATGAAGCGCCGTATCAACCTCAGCTTCATTACTAGCATAGCCCTGCAACCATTGGCGCGACTGATCTAAACTTGGCGATAAAACCCGCTGCACGTGACAGCGGGAAATGATGGTCGGCAAGAGTCTATCTAAATCGTCAGCCATCATCACGAAATAGGTATTTGACGTGGGCTCCTCTAGTGATTTTAAGAGGGCGTTTGCCGCATTTAAGTTTAATTGATCCGCACGCTTAACGATGACGACCTTATTGCCACCTTGCTGGGCACTTCCCGCTAATTTTTCCGTAATAGCTCGGACCTGGTCGACCTTGATAAAGCGCGATTTTTCTTCCGTTGTAAGCAACGTTAAATCAGGGTGAGAGCCACTCGCCATCAAAAGGCAGGATTTGCATTGGCCACAGGCATCGGGTTGATCGCCAGTACATAACAGTCGTGCAGCAACAGCATCAGCTAATTGCGATTTACCAATGTTGGCCTGGCCAGCCAGCAATAAAGCATGGTGAAGACCACCGGTCGCCATTTGCTGGTAAAGATGCTGGTAGGACGCATGCAACCAAGGAAAATTAAGGTTCACAGAAGATCCTTGCAAACATCATTCAGAATACTCTCAAGATCTTTCTGAACACGTTCTAGTGACTGACTAGCGTCGACCACACAATATCGGTTAGGCTGCTGTTTTGCTCTTGCTAGATATACCGCCCTCACACGCTCAAAAAATTCGTTTTGTTCTTGTTCAAAACGATCCAAAGCACCGCGTGCAGAGGCTCTAGCCATGCCAACCTCTGTTGGAACGTCAAGATAAATAGTTAAATCTGGGCGAAAATCTTGTAGTACAAAATTTTCTAATACCTTAATACGCTCCATCGATACTCCCCTGCCACCACCTTGGTAGGCATAGGTTGCATCGGTAAACCTATCGCATAAAACCGACTTTCCACTCGCCAGTGCAGGCTTAATGACCTTCTCGATATGCTGTGCACGGGCAGCAAACATTAACAATAACTCAGCGTCAGTAACAACGTCTTCACTGCGAGGCTGCAGTAATAGCTCCCGTATTTCTTCCGCAAAAGGTGTTCCACCTGGCTCGCGTGACGCTACCCAGGGCAGTTGTCGATCTTCGAAATACTGCTGTATAAACGCCATATTGGTCGATTTCCCAGCACCTTCACCACCCTCTAGAGTAATAAAGAGTCCTTTATTAGCGTTCATTACCATTCCTCTGGTTAGGTGTTGATCGATAATCATCACGCCGACTAAGTTGATACCGCTTTACTGCCGAATTATGTTCCGCTAGCGACGTTGAAAAATAGCTACTACCATCGCCTTTCGCGACAAAATAGAGGTAGTCAGTTGCTGGTGCATTTACCACGGCCATTAAAGCATCACGACTCGGAAGTGCAATGGGCGTTGGCGGTAAACCGTTAATTCTATAGGTATTATAAGGGGTATCGGAGGTTAGATCTCGACGCCTAAGATCTCCGTCAAACGCCTCTCCCAAGCCGTAAATTACCGTGGGATCCGTCTGAAGCCGCATACCCCGTCGCAAGCGATTCAGGAATACACTGGCAATATTACCTCGTTCACTGGTCAGTGCCGTTTCCTTTTCAATGATTGATGCAAGTATTAGTAGCTCGTAGGGATTGGCGAGAGGCAAATCGTTCGGTCGTTGCTGCCAGGCCTCTTCTAACCAAGACTTTAACTGACTATGAGCCTGCCTAAAAATATCAGTTTGCTTATTCCCAAGGCTAAAGTGGTATGTGTCTGGCGCAAACCACCCCTCACCGCCGGTAGAGGAATCAAGATTTAGTGATAAAAGGAAGGCATCCCACTGTGTCCCCTGCAAGTCATTCACTAAGCCCTCAACAGAAGATAAATATTGCCTAGCCTGTGCAACCGTCCAGCCCTCAACCAGCGTGGCGTCACGCAACACAACATCACCTTTAATCAACATAATGATACTATCGGTGATCGTCATGTCTGGCTGAAGAACATATTCCCCCGCCTTGATAGCGGTGCTGCGCTCATAAAAGCGCCATAATGCAAGCTGTAATCTAATGATTAATTGGGAGGTTTCGGGTTGGAGATAGCGTAACACGCTGTAAACAGAACTGCCTTTTGTCACCAACCAATTACCCTGTTTATACATGGGTTGTTGGAGTGTGCGATCAATATAGAGGGTCAAAGCCGCAAAAGTGGTAAGCACTATGAATATGACACTAAGCGCTATTTTTTTCACCATTGCCCTCGCATGTGTGGTGGCAAAACCCCTGCAAGCTCACGAATAATTTCAGCAGGTATATCATCAAACACTTTATCGGGAAGATTGGCTACCGGCAGAATACCCATTACGCTATTAAAAATTGCCATCCCCGAGGATTGCTGGAGTGTGGATGCGGTAATGTTGGCGACGGTAAGCAGACCTTTTTCTATCATGATTTGTCGTGCCACACCTGCGATACCAATGCATGATATCTCTGGGGTTAGCCACTGATCGTTAAATTTTACGGCAACATTGGCACTGGTTGCTTCGATTAATTGCCCGGAGGCGTTATACATCAAGCCTTCATCGGCACCACTTTGTTGGACTTCACCACGCGCGACAATTTGATCGAGGCGATTACAATGCTTTATAGAGCCCA
>Ga0209955_1000264_pt1:17500-19864 | contig 19864 bp, 8 predicted proteins | sample SalPonA_A_H2O_MG_FD_185716 | JGI IMG/M metagenome (GOLD analysis project Ga0209955, IMG submission 185716) | Water microbial communities from South San Francisco under conditions of wetland restoration - Salt Pond MetaG R2A_A_H2O_MG (SPAdes)... | ecosystem: Environmental > Aquatic >... | reverse complement strand
GTTAAGGTTTGGGTTAAGGTTAGGGTTAAGGGTTAGGGTTAGGGTTAAGGTTCTGGTTAGCTTAGGGTTATGGTTAGGGTTAGGTTAGGGTTAGGGTTGAGGTTAGGGTTAAGATTTGGGTTAGGTTAGGGTTAGGGTTAATGTTCGGGTTAGGTTAGGGTTAGGGTTAAGATTTGGGTTAGGGTTAAGGTTAGGGTTAGGGTTAAGGTTCTGGTTAGGTTAGGGTTAGGGTTAGGTTAGGGTTAGGGTTGAGGTTAGGGTTAAGATTTGGGTTAGGGTTACTGTTTACCAGGGTTAGGGTTACGGTTACACGCTTTTTTGTCGAAAATGTCCCTCAAAAGTCGAAAATGTCCCCCGGTTATTATTTTTTGGTCGAAAATGTCCCTCAAAAAGTCGAAAACGTCCTTCAAAAAGTCGCATATGTCCCTGAGATGTTGAATATGTCGCTGTAATGGGATTATCGACCCTATGTGAAAACGAAGTTCCTCAATCAAGTAGGGTTGTCTTAGGTATTAAGGGGCGATAAATCCTTCATGATGACAAAGTTATGGCCCCTTAATCATATGTAATAAAAAAAATGAACATGTAAACCTGATGTTTTGGCATAAAAATCTAACATTTTCATTGACCAGCCGTTCTCGAGGTAGGGCCGTTCGAACTCTATCCAGCCGTCTTTCGCGGGCATTTCGGCGGCGAGCAGAGCACCAACGTCGGTCGGTCACCGGTACCGGCAAAACGGGTGGCCGTGCGAACTAGAGACTGGCAGACGTACCGAGTTGCACGGCGAGACGCGTCGAACGAGACCGATCCTAGCTCTCTATGACCGGCCGTTCCGCTGATATGGTCTTTCACATTTCCGGTCGGTACCCACAGTGAGACTGTAAGACACATACATATATACGCCGGCTCAGCGGACCGCGGTGTCTCCGGGACGGCGCGGCGCAGCAGCCCGATCGAGGAAATGAAAGTGTGTCACCCTATTTCTAAATACCTTATTTGGAACTTATAGAACTCGTGTCAAACCCCGTTCCGCTTTATCTTTTTACTGTCACGTGATATCACAGAGTATATTTATAGTTGGTACTTTACCTGTATGCTCACATGCATGTATTTTAGCTTGAGCTGAATAAAGATGTTTGTTTTGTTTGAGGTACCGTTGGAAACGGCAGGGCGAGACGGGGCGATTTACACCGTGTGTCACCGGGCACCATCCTGGGTTCATATCGGTACCCACAGTGAGATTGCAAGACCTATATGTGTAGCGAAGGCATTGCGGTGAACGCCGTCTCACCTCGTCGGCGTATCTCACAGCCTAACACCGGGTACCCACAAACACACAAAGTGTGAACAGTCGACTTGCCCACGTCGACAGTGCAAGAACTATATGTGTAGGGAACTCGTGAGACGTTTTCGACTCTACGGTGAGTCGGGAAAGTTAGCGGGGGCCTGAAAGGGAACTCGTGAAACGTTTTCGACACTACGGTGACTCGGGAAAGTTAGCGGGGGCCTGAAAGGGAAACGGAGCAATTAGGACCACCTGTCTGCTACGTCTACGTTGCCCAGGGGGGCGGCGCTAGATAGGACGGGACACGGAGCACGTTTCTCAAGGAATTTGACGGACAGGCGGAGAAATCCGACGCAGGAATTGAATGAAACAACAACACGCCGGTAAGGCTACTCTGGAGGGACGCCTTCGAAGGACGCCGTCTGGCGATAGGCGGAGTAATCCGCCGCATTGGACTCGGCATCAAAGCCGCCAAGCACGGCCACCGATCCTCCCAGGGTCTGGCTCAGTGTGGTGGACGAAATCCCGGCTGGAAGAGGTTGCCACGTGCACCCCAGTACAGAGGGACCGTCCGTCTCGGCTCGGCGCAATACGAACTCTGGTCTCGAGAGTCTGAGCGTAGGTCACTGCCATGAAAGGGTCTCTACGAGAGCCTGGCTTGTCCTGCGAGTCGTGGCGCTCCTAGAGCGTCGACGACGGCGATTCGATTTCTCCACTTCGGAGGCACGAAGCACCGTAGGCGTTCGGTCCGTCGGCGACGATGGAATCGGGCGCGATGATCGGTGGCGGCGAGGAAGAATCACCCGCGTCTTCCTCGCCTCTCAACAGCGGGAACGTCACTCCGGTTCGCCGGTCTGTGATGCACGGCGGAGAGCGGTCCAGCACAATGGTCCCTTTCCATCGCCGTCCGCTCGGTGTCCGCGCTTCAACCGCCTCGGCCTCGTGCCATCGCGGCGTGCGGAAGACCGACGGGAACGAAGCAGCAGCGTGCGAGGGCACGGCCGTCCCTTCGTGGTGGCGGCCGCCGTCTTAGCGTCGTTCTGCGTAGATATCTGGTTGATCCTGCCAGTAGTTATATG
>Ga0209955_1000264_pt1:5000-10000 | contig 19864 bp, 8 predicted proteins | sample SalPonA_A_H2O_MG_FD_185716 | JGI IMG/M metagenome (GOLD analysis project Ga0209955, IMG submission 185716) | Water microbial communities from South San Francisco under conditions of wetland restoration - Salt Pond MetaG R2A_A_H2O_MG (SPAdes)... | ecosystem: Environmental > Aquatic >... | reverse complement strand
GTATAACTTTTAAACTAACCATCACAACCCAAACAAACTATACATTTTCTGAAAGGTCTTGACGAGATCTTTCCAAAAATATTAGTTTCAATCAGATAGGATCAAAATTGAGGCCTTTCGTCGGATTGCCGACGCTGCCGTCGGATTAGCCAACATCGGCCGACGGCACAGAACGACGCTGGTCCTAAGCTTTCCAACGATACCTACATCAGCCAGATCCGTTGAGCCGTTCTCGAGATACAACTGTTTATATTTTCTCCCCTCTACCACGCTCGGCCAGGGCTGATATCAACGCTGTTTCCGCTCTGGTCAAAACTTCGATGGCGTATAACTTTTGAACTAAGCTTCACAACCCAAACAAACCATACTATTTTTGAAAGGTCTTGACCAGCAGATTCCAAAAATGTCGGCCATTTTTTGCTAGCAATGAATCGTAAGGATTTCCAATTTTTGCCACCTTTCCATGCCGGTACCCACACACACGGAAACACTAACTTTTGAACGGAGCGTCTGACCCTAGGCAAACCATACATTTTCTGAAAGGTCTTGACCAGCAGATTCCAAAAATGTCACTCTCGATCGCCTACGACGAAAACTGAAGCCTTTCGTCGGATTGCCGACGCTGCCGTCGGATTAGCCAAAACCGGCCGACGGCAAAGAACGATGCTGGTGCTAAGCTTTCCAACGATACCTACATCAGCCAGATTTGTTGAGCCGTTCTCGAGATACAACTGTTTAAAGTCTCTCGCCTCCACCTCGGCTGATCATGCCTAATATCTCCGGTATTTCAGCGTCGAGTAGAGCTCCCTCCCTTCCCCTCCCCTCCCCTCCCCTCCCCCACCTTACCCTACCCTACCTTACCCTACCCTATCCTACCCTACCCTACCCTCCCCTACCCTACCCTACCCTACCCTACCCTACTCTACCCTACCCTACCCTACCCTACTCTACCCTACCCTACCCTACCCTACCCTACCCTACCCTCCCCTCCCCTACCTACCTACCTACCTACCTACCTACCTACCTGCCTGCCTGCCTACCTACCTGCCTACCTACCAACCTACCTACCTAACATTTTCACCCACATGTTTTAAGGTTCGGGTTAGGTTAGGGTTAGGGTTAGGTTAGGGTTATGGTTGAGGTTAGGGTTAAGATTTGGGTTAGGTTAGGGTTACGGTTAGGGTTAAGGTTAGGGTTAGGCTTAGGGTTAGGGTTAAGATTTGGGTTAGGTTAGGGTTAAGGGTTAGGGTTAGGGTTAAGGTTCTGGTTAGGGTTAGGGTTAGGTTATGGTTAGGGTTGAGGTTAGGGTTAAGATTTGGGTTAGGGTTTGGGTTGGAGACTATTTACATCGACTCAGTACACCAACAGGCCGTTCACGCTCTGATAGTTTACGTGGAAGCCACGGACTTAGCGGACCCAACATGCTCGGCCGACTCCACACCCCCAACCTCAGACTAACTCGTGACACCACCTACCGACCATCCAAGACCATAGAAGTACTTGGTCTGTCCCAAAAATCGAATAAATCCACTTTTTAATTTTTTTCAACTATGTCCTTAAAACATGGACACTCTATGTCCTTAAAACACGGAAGCAATGTCCCTGAGACAGGGACACAATGTCCCTGTTTCAGGGACACAAAATCGCGAGTTAACCTATGTAAAAACGAAGTCCCTCAATCAAGTAGGGTTGTCTTAGGTATTAAGGGGCGATAAATCCTTCATGATGACATAGTTATGGCCCCTTAATCATATGTAATAAAAAATGTTCACCAAACCAACTTTTTCACTTAAAATGCGTGCCGTTTTTTTTTTATTAATAATGATAAAAGGCTAACATTTTCACCCACATGTTTTAAGGTTCGGGTTAGGTTAGGGTTAGGGTAGGGTTTGGTTAGGGTTAGGGTTGAGGTTAGGGTTAAGATTTGGGTTAGGGTTAGGGTTAGGTTTAGGGTTAGGGTTAAGGTTAGGGTTAGGTTAGGGTTAAGGGTTAGGGTTAAGGTTCTGGTTAGGTTAGGGTTATGGTTAGGGTTAGGATTTGGGTTAGGTTAGGGTTAGGGTTACGGTTAGTGTTAAGGTTAGGGTTAGGGTTAGGCTTAGGGTTAGGGTGTTAAGGTTTGGGTTAAGGTTAGGGTTAAGGGTTAGGGTTAGGGTTAAGGTTCTGGTTAGCTTAGGGTTATGGTTAGGGTTAGGTTAGGGTTAGGGTTGAGGTTAGGGTTAAGATTTGGGTTAGGTTAGGGTTAGGGTTAATGTTCGGGTTAGGTTAGGGTTAGGGTTAAGATTTGGGTTAGGGTTAAGGTTAGGGTTAGGGTTAAGGTTCTGGTTAGGTTAGGGTTAGGGTTAGGTTAGGGTTAGGGTTGAGGTTAGGGTTAAGATTTGGGTTAGGGTTACTGTTTACCAGGGTTAGGGTTACGGTTACACGCTTTTTTGTCGAAAATGTCCCTCAAAAGTCGAAAATGTCCCCCGGTTATTATTTTTTGGTCGAAAATGTCCCTCAAAAAGTCGAAAACGTCCTTCAAAAAGTCGCATATGTCCCTGAGATGTTGAATATGTCGCTGTAATGGGATTATCGACCCTATGTGAAAACGAAGTTCCTCAATCAAGTAGGGTTGTCTTAGGTATTAAGGGGCGATAAATCCTTCATGATGACAAAGTTATGGCCCCTTAATCATATGTAATAAAAAAAATGAACATGTAAACCTGATGTTTTGGCATAAAAATCTAACATTTTCATTGACCAGCCGTTCTCGAGGTAGGGCCGTTCGAACTCTATCCAGCCGTCTTTCGCGGGCATTTCGGCGGCGAGCAGAGCACCAACGTCGGTCGGTCACCGGTACCGGCAAAACGGGTGGCCGTGCGAACTAGAGACTGGCAGACGTACCGAGTTGCACGGCGAGACGCGTCGAACGAGACCGATCCTAGCTCTCTATGACCGGCCGTTCCGCTGATATGGTCTTTCACATTTCCGGTCGGTACCCACAGTGAGACTGTAAGACACATACATATATACGCCGGCTCAGCGGACCGCGGTGTCTCCGGGACGGCGCGGCGCAGCAGCCCGATCGAGGAAATGAAAGTGTGTCACCCTATTTCTAAATACCTTATTTGGAACTTATAGAACTCGTGTCAAACCCCGTTCCGCTTTATCTTTTTACTGTCACGTGATATCACAGAGTATATTTATAGTTGGTACTTTACCTGTATGCTCACATGCATGTATTTTAGCTTGAGCTGAATAAAGATGTTTGTTTTGTTTGAGGTACCGTTGGAAACGGCAGGGCGAGACGGGGCGATTTACACCGTGTGTCACCGGGCACCATCCTGGGTTCATATCGGTACCCACAGTGAGATTGCAAGACCTATATGTGTAGCGAAGGCATTGCGGTGAACGCCGTCTCACCTCGTCGGCGTATCTCACAGCCTAACACCGGGTACCCACAAACACACAAAGTGTGAACAGTCGACTTGCCCACGTCGACAGTGCAAGAACTATATGTGTAGGGAACTCGTGAGACGTTTTCGACTCTACGGTGAGTCGGGAAAGTTAGCGGGGGCCTGAAAGGGAACTCGTGAAACGTTTTCGACACTACGGTGACTCGGGAAAGTTAGCGGGGGCCTGAAAGGGAAACGGAGCAATTAGGACCACCTGTCTGCTACGTCTACGTTGCCCAGGGGGGCGGCGCTAGATAGGACGGGACACGGAGCACGTTTCTCAAGGAATTTGACGGACAGGCGGAGAAATCCGACGCAGGAATTGAATGAAACAACAACACGCCGGTAAGGCTACTCTGGAGGGACGCCTTCGAAGGACGCCGTCTGGCGATAGGCGGAGTAATCCGCCGCATTGGACTCGGCATCAAAGCCGCCAAGCACGGCCACCGATCCTCCCAGGGTCTGGCTCAGTGTGGTGGACGAAATCCCGGCTGGAAGAGGTTGCCACGTGCACCCCAGTACAGAGGGACCGTCCGTCTCGGCTCGGCGCAATACGAACTCTGGTCTCGAGAGTCTGAGCGTAGGTCACTGCCATGAAAGGGTCTCTACGAGAGCCTGGCTTGTCCTGCGAGTCGTGGCGCTCCTAGAGCGTCGACGACGGCGATTCGATTTCTCCACTTCGGAGGCACGAAGCACCGTAGGCGTTCGGTCCGTCGGCGACGATGGAATCGGGCGCGATGATCGGTGGCGGCGAGGAAGAATCACCCGCGTCTTCCTCGCCTCTCAACAGCGGGAACGTCACTCCGGTTCGCCGGTCTGTGATGCACGGCGGAGAGCGGTCCAGCACAATGGTCCCTTTCCATCGCCGTCCGCTCGGTGTCCGCGCTTCAACCGCCTCGGCCTCGTGCCATCGCGGCGTGCGGAAGACCGACGGGAACGAAGCAGCAGCGTGCGAGGGCACGGCCGTCCCTTCGTGGTGGCGGCCGCCGTCTTAGCGTCGTTCTGCGTAGATATCTGGTTGATCCTGCCAGTAGTTATATGCTTGTCTCAAAGATTAAGCCATGCATGTCTAAGTACACGCCTTGACACGGCTAAACTGCGAATGGCTCATTAAATCAGTGATGGTTTCTTAGATCGTACTCTATCCTACTTGGATAACTGTGGCAATTCTAGAGCTAATACATGCAACACAGCTCCGACCCTCACGGGGAAGAGCGCTTTTGTTAGACTAAGACCAATGGTTGGCCGTCGTCGTTCACGCGGCGGCGTGCCGGCCTTACGTTCTGGTGACTCTGGACAACGTTGCCGATCGTACGCCCTTGCGGCGACGATGGATCTTTCAAGTGTCTGCCCTATCAACTTACGATGGTAGCTGCTATGCCTACCATGGTTGTAACGGGTGACGGGGAATCAGGGTTCGATTCCGGAGAGGGAGCATGCGAAACGGCTACCACATCCAAGGAAGGCAGCAGGCGCGCAAATTACCCACTCCCGACACGGGGAGGTAGTGACGAAAAATAGCAATACGGGACTCTTTCGAGGCCCCGTAATTGGAATGAGTACACTTTA
>Ga0209955_1000263_pt1 | contig 19969 bp, 12 predicted proteins | sample SalPonA_A_H2O_MG_FD_185716 | JGI IMG/M metagenome (GOLD analysis project Ga0209955, IMG submission 185716) | Water microbial communities from South San Francisco under conditions of wetland restoration - Salt Pond MetaG R2A_A_H2O_MG (SPAdes)... | ecosystem: Environmental > Aquatic > Non-marine... | reverse complement strand
GCGCTGATTAGCGTCTAGCGGCAATTTCTCATCGACGTCAGACATGGCCAAAATGTTGTCTTCTGCCATTTTGCTGAGCCGCTCAATCGCGAGAATATTGGCGATGAATACACCGATGCCCACGGCCACAATCAAATCCACGAAAACAGTTAAAAAAAGTACGCCATACATAATCATGGATGACTGGGAAGACACTTGGTGCGCGCGCTTAATGTAGCTCCAGTCCAGAATATCAACGCCCACTTTCAGGGCAATGGCAGCAAGCACAGCCAGTGGAATATGTTGGATCAAATTGGCCAGCCCGAAGATGGCAACGAGTAGTATGACGACGCGGATAACGCCAGACAATGGAGTTTTTCCACCGGCTTGGATATTCACTACCGTACCCATCGTGGCACCCGCGCCAGGAAGCCCGCCAAACATACCCGAGACAATATTACCTAGGCCTTGGCCTATTAATTCTTTATTGGAATCGTGCTCTGTACGAGTCATGTTATCGGCAATGACTGAAGTGAGCATCGAGTCAATACAACCCAGCATGCCTAGTACCATGGCATCGATGAGCATGGTCTGTAATTGCATCAGCGAGAAAGTGGGGAGTACAAAGCTAGGTAGACTGGCATCAATTTGCCCGATCATACGAATATCGATGTTTTGGTTATATTGACTGACAAAAGCTGCCAGCAGTGTCATTCCTATGAGTGCGAGTAATTGGGGTGGAAAACGCATGCGAATCGAGCGAGGGGTAAAAAATAAGCAGCCAAGCGTAATGACAAATAGCATGAGCTCATAGGGATCTATGTCTGAGATAATACTGGGTATGTTCAGTAAAGTGCCTAACACGCCGCCGCTTGGAGGGGCTTGGCCTAGAGCAGGAGCTAATTGCAATATAATCAAAATGACACCGATACCAGACATAAAACCCGATACCACGGAGTAGGGCATCAATGTGATGTATTTGCCCAGTTTTAAGGCACCAAATAGAATTTGGAATAGTCCGGCCATCATCACCACGGTAAAGGCCATCGCCAAACCATTATCGGGATTAGCAGCGATGAGACCGGCGACGACCGAAGCCATAACCACCGTCATAGGGCCAGTGGGCTCAGAAATAAGTGTTGGCGTGCCGCCAAACAACGAAGCAAAGAGACCAATCAGTATGGCGCCGTAAAGGCCTGCTTCAGCACCGACGCCTGAAGCGATTCCAAAGGTGAGTGCCATGGGGAGCGACACGATGGCGGCCGTTAAGCCTCCAAGCAGATCACCACGAAAATTTGACAGATTGAGTTTATTGTAGGCAAGCAACATTGAGCATCCAATATACAGGCAGCTATTTGAAAAGTGCCACCATATCAAAAAGCAGTTCTCTTACCAACGCCCGAAATGCCATAACGATATAATTCTATTTTGCGTTGCTGATAGGAAGAGGGTGCTAGTAAACACCCTCATATTTAATCAGCTCTTGTGAATCATACCGTGTTCAGTCATGAGTGCTTCAATTTCGGTAATTGACGCGGGGTCATCAATCGTTGATGGGATCGAGTAGTCCTTGCCATCGGCGATTTGACGCAACAATTTGCGCAAAATCTTACCCGAACGAGTTTTAGGCAACCGCTCGACGATTAACGCTCGTTTGAAACAGGCAATGGCTCCAATATCGCGTCGTACCATAGCGACTAGCTCGTTCTGTAATGTGGCTTGATCAATGGTTGTACCATCTTTAAGAAGCACCAGACCGATGGGTTCTTGGCCTTTCAGATCATCGTGAATGCCGATAACTGCACATTCGGCGACATCGCTATGTCCAGCCACAATTTCTTCCATTTCGCCGGTAGACAAACGATGTCCGGCAACATTAATGACATCATCGGTACGTCCCATGATGAAGACGTAACCATCTTCGTCCTTATAGCCGCCATCTCCCGAGCAGTAGTAGCCGGGGAATTCGCTTAAATAGCCCTCTTGGAAACGATCAAAATCGCCCCATACGGTAGGCAAACAACTAGGAGGCATAGGTAGTTTAATGGCTATCGAACCCTGCTGACCTGCGGGTAGTTCATTGCCACTGTCATCAAGGATACGAACATCAAAGCCTGGTGAGGGTAATGTCGAGGAACCGGGTTTGGGTGGCATCGGTTCAATACCCATCAGATTACCGCAAATAGCCCAGCCAGTCTCGGTTTGCCACCAGTGATCCACCACTGGCTTTTGGGTCTTTTCTACCGTCCAATGATAGGTTGGAGGGTCAAGGCGCTCACCCGCCATGAAAATAGTGTGTAATTTACTGAGATCGTACTTACTAATTTCAGCGCCGCTTGGATCTTCTTTTTTAATGGCGCGGAATGCGGTAGGTGCAGCGAATAAAACGCTCACTTGATGTTCTTCACAGACGCGCCAAAAGGCACCGGCATCAGGAGTTTTGACTGGCTTACCCTCGTACATGACGGTCGTACAGCCTGCCAATAATGGGCCGTAAACAATATAGGAGTGCCCAACAACCCAGCCGACATCAGACGCCGCCCAAAAAACATCGCCTGCGTTGACATTGTAGATAGCTTTCATTGAGTAATTGAGAGCCGTGGCATGACCTCCATTGTCACGCACAACACCCTTAGGCTTGCCTGTCGTGCCTGATGTATAAAGAATGTAGAGAGGATCTGTGCCTTTAACCGGTACCGGGGCGACAGCAGTCGCTTGTGCCATAGCATCATTCCAGTCGAAATCTCGCCCGCTTATCATGGTTGCGGTGGCTTGTGGGCGCTGCAACAAAATAGTTGCGGAAGGTTTGTGTTCAGCCAGCTCTATCGCCTTATCTAGCATCGGCTTATATTCAATGATTTTGCCTACTTCGATACCGCAGCTAGCAGAAATGATGACTTTGGGAGTGGCATCGTCGATACGCACTGCTAATTCATTCGGTGCAAAGCCTCCAAAGACCACCGAGTGAACAGCGCCTAAGCGAGCCACCGCTAGCATGGCTACAACAGCTTCAGGGACCATTGGCATATATATGACTACTCGGTCACCTTTAGTCACACCATGATTGGCTAGTACGCCTGCAAATTTAGCAACCCAATCGCGTAACTCAGTATAGCTATATTTTTGCTTTTGACCGGTAACAGGTGAGTCATAGATTAATGCTGTTCGATCGCCGTGGCCGGCTTCAACATGGGCGTCAAGAGCCATATAACAGGTGTTCATTTCGCCATCAGCAAACCAGCGGTCGATGCCGTTTTCGTCTTTGCTGATAATCTGGCTGGGGCTTGAGTACCAGGGGATTAAGGCCGCCTTATTCGACCAGAATTCTTCTGGATTATTAATCGACGCGTTATATTCGCTTTGGTAAGACATTGTGCAGTTCCTTTCGGATGGACTAAGTTTATTTAGCAACGTTAACCATAAAAATCCCATTTGAATATTCGACTAATGGCGAATATGGTCCCTAATGCGACTCTTGGCTGATACAATGCTCTTTTTTTTGGGCGGCTGGCTAGTGTCAATCTCAAATTTAACGCCAACTGGCAAGTGGCGCAACGAATTACACCACTACTTTCGCATTGCATGGCCGTTGGTGCTTAATAACTTGGCGATGGCAGGTATGCAGGTTGCCGATACGGTGATGGCCGGAAAGCTTGGTGCAGAAGCTCTGGCGACGGTTGCCATTGGGTCAGCGGTGTGGTTTTTTTGTTATTGCTGGAGCATGGGATTACTGATGTCCTTGTCAGCCAGTATTGCTCAGCTTTACGGTGCGCATAAATTTCATGCTATTGGTCAATATGCTCGTCAGGCTGTGACTATTGCGCTGTTGCTTGCAGCGTTGGTTGTGCTAATTGCCTACTCCCAGATTGGCGCCTTCTTTGAAGCTATTTCGATTGATAATTCCTTTCGTTCAGACGCTACAGCCTATGTGAAGGCGATAAGTTTAGGCGCGCCAGCGATATTTTTATTTTTGGTAATGCGCTATGTCACTGAAGGTGTGGGAGAAACCCGCCCCATTATGGCCGCCACTTTTTTCCAGTTGGCGTGTAATGTACTTCTTAATTATTGTTTCATCTTTGGTCATTGGGGAGCGCCAGCTATGGGAGCAGTCGGCGCTGGGGTGGCTAGTGCTATAACCATGGTGCTTACCGCTATTGGGATGTTTTGTTATTTGTGGTGGCATCCGCGATATGCCCCCTACCAATTATGGCGTGGTCGATGGCTGGCAGAGCTGTCGATACAACGTGAACTCTGGCTGTTGGGTTTACCAATGGCGATTGGTATCTCCGCCGAGGTGGGTTTGTTCAATGCAGTGGCACTTTTGATGGGTGGGCTTGGCGCTACAGCATCAGCAGCTAATCAAATTGCCATTAATTTTGCTTCCACCACGTTTATGATTCCTATGGCCATTGGCGTGGCTGCCATGGTGCGTGTAGGGCATTTGCTCGGGGCAGATAAATACGTTGAGGCCCGTTATGCGGCTTGGTTTTCGGTCTGGTTGTGTACCACCATTATGGCCTTATCGGCGTTACTTATTTTGATTTTTAGGCATCAATTGGTTTATGCCTATACTCCCCTTGTCGAAGTGGCTGAAGTGGCGGTGGATATGCTAGCCATTGCCGCAGTTTTTCAAATTGTTGATGGCTTACAGGTGGGTGCAGCAGGCGCGCTGAGAGGTTACAAAGATACGCGGGTACCTATGCTCATTAGTTTATTTTCCTATTGGGCTTGTGCTTTTCCCGCGGCCTATCTGTTTGTGAAGTACCTACACTGGCCAGCGTCCACGGTTTGGTGGGGTTTTGTTATCGGCCTGGGTATGGCTGGAGTGCTGTTGAGTCAGCGTTTAAGATGGATATCAATGCGCCGCATTCAAGCTAGCCAAGCATCTCTATCGTCTTAATATCGCTCCAATCTTGTTTAATACAGCGCTCATGGAATTCATCCGCAAGGTGCTGACTCTCACTTTGTACCTGGCGCCAAAAGCTTTCACGTTGCTTGTCATCCATGTCAGCAAAATCTTTACGATCAGGAATTTTTCCATAAGGTAGCGAGGCAATAAACGATTCGCTAGGTGCCAAAAGCAAGGTGTTGTGATAGTGCTTACTGTGAATTTTCCGAGTGCCAAATTTATCAAACCATGCTGGTCTAGGATGGTTGTTGAAGTGAGGATATAGGCAAAGTCCGTCGCCAAGATCGACATCAAAGTGATAATCCACAATACCTCCGTCACGGTAGCAGCCAGCTGGTGCTCCTGGAATATTGAAGATACCTTGCATTACCATCGGAATTGAACCGGAAGCCAGTGCCGCAAGATATAAATTGTTTTCATGTAAACTGATGTAGCGGGTACGAAGTGCATGTTGTTCATGAAAGTGTATGGGTTGGCCATTGAAGAAGATTACCCGTTCAAAAGGGATATCTAATAAGCGTCTAGATAAGCGGTTGAGGGCAAATCCGCTCAACATGCCCATCCCTTGCAAAAGACTGTGCTCTTGAGAAGCAAGGCCGTGGCAGCGAGCGGTAACAATATTAATTTGCCTGTGTTGATTGCTGAGGACTTCCGCTTGTCCATTTTTGCCAAACAGTTGCTGGAGCAGTACATGAGCTGAATCGGTAATGTCCTTGGCGGAAGGTTTACGTTCATAGCGAGTATGGGTGTAAGCATCCGCAAAGCGTTGAATGGCCGCAGCAGGGTCTTTTTGTCCGTAACAGCAAGCCCGCATTGCGCCTGCGCTTGAGCCCATAATACTAAGGGTTTGTGTGGGCGAAAAAAATTCTTGATTCAGGAATTGATCCAAGCCAAATAACACCATCCATTTGGGGCCGCCGCTTGCTGCTAGCATATGTTTTACGTCTGTCGGGCGAAGTCCGTTAAGCTCGAGATGTCGACGAGCGGTAGTGCCAGCATAGATATTTAAGTTGCTATTTTTCATGCAGTTTTATAGGCTGTTTGTCATTAATGAGCAAACAACTATAACATCATGAGCTCTGGAGAATAAGTGAAAGATACCCTCAAAAATCTTGGCAATTATTTACAGCAACTGTCGAGTCCGATTAGGGTTTTTTTGTTGTCTTGTGCTGTGATTTTAATATGGCTGTTATTTACAATATCTACTGTATCTGACAGCGATAGTCGTGCCCGTGAAAGGGTGTCTCATGTTTTGAATTCGGCCATTATTTCTAAAGTCGACAGTCTTTTGTTGCGAGTCAGAGAAAGGCTAATGTTTGCTAGTCAAGATGAAGAAGTCAGTAAAGTTACTAGAAATATTTTGTCATTTCATGCAGCGCAAAACCGCTTGGATGCATTATTAGCCTCTGACCCGGCAATTCTTTCTGCATTTGTAATGAACGGTAGTGATTTTGTTATTGCAGCAGCTCCTAATAAAGCCGCTGGTCTTCGATCTGAACGTTTGGTCGATGCCACCAAAAACTTGATGAACGATATTCATTCGAGCCGAAATTCACCAACGTTAATGGTGTTATCGAATGAGGATCTAAAGTTAGGATCTTCTTTTCAGCGTCTATCAAATAATTGGCTGCTGATGGGCATGCCCTTAACCATTGATCGAAGAAAATTCCTCGAGTTCGATGAAGCCACCGGCGTGATTTGGTTATTGATTGATCTTGAGACCCTACTTTTCACACTATTTGATGAAAACGAGTTAATTTTTAAGGGTGTTGATGCATTAAAAACTAAACAGGCTCGTTCGCTATTACCTAATGAGTTTGTTGTTTCACCAATGACTCCGGTGTTTTTTAATGGGGTATCCACAAAATTACAGATATACATAGAACAAAATATAGCACCCTCAAAAGTGGATTTCGTCATAGTTATCAATGTCTTATTAGCTGTGATATGTCTTGGCGTGATTGCTTTGTTTGCAGGGCGTGAAAAGCGACGATTGTTGAAGGGGATTGCTGATGTTGCTAACGGAAGTTCGCCGCCTATAAGCATTGAGTTAAAGTTTGTTGCTGATGCTTTGCAGTCAATTGAGCAAAAGAGTCGTAATTATTCGTCTCAGCAGTTACAGGATAAAGTTGCCCAAGTAGAAATAGAAGCAACGGAGCGAAGCTTTAAGCGAATCGCAAAGTTGATGCAAAATCGACTGGATGATCCACTGTTAAAACTATCGTTAGCAAATTCTGTATTACAACAATATAGTTCCGACAGGGGCCTTATTCCTATTGTTGAAGATATCCAATCTGCTCTTCACCAACTTCAATACCATAATGATCAATTGCAAACAGCTTTGCAGGGAGAAATAAGCTTAGGTTCTCAGCGCCACAAAGAAGTGGCTCTTCATGAGTTGTTAGTAAAACTCCATCATTACTGCCGAGATCGTGGCGTGCAGGCAGTATTTAACGTTGACCCCCTGATAAGAAACCAAGTTCTCCTGTTAGAAGAACCATTTGAACAGGCTCTAATGGCGATCGCTCGTTGTCGTAAAATGGTTTCTTTTGGTTTAAGTTTTGGTGTTCATGTTGCGGGAATGAACCTAGGAGAAACGTCACAAAATTTACGCTTTGTATTTTTTAATGATCTTCATAGAGATGAGTTTATTAGCTCGAAAATTTCCTATTCACTTGAGCAAAACCCTGTTTCTTCTTCTAGTATTAACGCAGAACTCAACGATTTGGAATTGAGATTGGCGGCAACGTTTTTAAAATGTCATAACGTTGTCATTCATTTATTTAATTCTGAAGTATTTGGTCCGCTACTTTATTTTGATATTGATTTGTCCATTTCAGATAGGGAATTGGTCATCACTGATTTGCTTACCAATTTAACTCAATCCTTAGGTCTTCAATATGACGCTTAACCACCTTAATTTAGAAAAAGTGATGGATTGTTATGGTGGTAGTGCCACGGTTTTAAAAAAAACCATTGGGCGCATACATGAAAGTATGCCAAACGATTGGGCTCTTTTTCTACAACTCTGTGATCAAGCTGAATATCAACAAGCGTCTATAGTGGCCCATCGTATGGCGGGAACCGTTTCGATGGTAGGCGCTGATGAATTTTCAAAATTTTTAAGAGAGGTTTCACGCTCGGCGAAGACAAAAGAGCACATTCCTTCGCCGATACTTGCCCAAGGATTGAAATATTACGATGAGCTCATGGGTGAGATGGGGCAGTTTGTCACTCAATTCCCGTCGCCGGCTGATAAAAAATGATGCGTTTTTTGTTTAGAGCACTATGGATTATTGTTGCCTTGTTTTCATCGCTTAATGTGATGTCGCAAGAACGTCTTACACTTTTGCATTCCCTCAGCAGTGTGGAGTTATCAGCCATGCTACAAGAGGTTGTTGAGCGCGAAAAACTGCCTATTGATATCGTTTATTTAGATAATGATTTAGTCAAAGGCGAGTTAATGTCAGCGGCTTTGTCAGACAAGCTGCCTGATATGATGATTTTACCTAATGACTATTTAGGCTTGCCAATTCCATTCAAACCTTTACCGACTCAGTGGTTTGATGAAATTCAGCCCCTATATATGAATAGCGATCTACTCAATTCACGGCGTGGTGTACCCGTCATCGGTGGCAATCAGTTGCTCCTCTATTACAATAAAAACTTTGTCTCAGAGCCAATAACTGATTTTGCTCAGCTTATCGATACGGATTTTGGTTTGCCAGCAGGCGTGTCGACCATTAGATGGAGTGTGCGTGAGCCCTACTGGTTACAGCCATTTTTTTCGCGTGACAGGTCCAGTTTTTTTGCAGCGGGTCTTCCTCAATTAGATAGAGCAGAAATGTGGCGTGCATTAGCTACTTACCGTCGCTTGATTGATGGTTCAAATATGGATATTAGTTGTGATTATTCTTGCGCATTCAATGACTTTTTAATGGGCAAGACGGCTTATACTGTCAATGGCGATTGGGCAATGCGTGAATTACGAGCCATGTTGGGCAATAATTTGGGCGTCACCTCATTGCCGAAGATGGATGGTTATGATCTCCATCCATACTATGGCAGTCAGATTTTTGCTGTTCCATCAACTTCAGTTTTGCCTCCAGAAAAATTATTGGTGATAGAGCGTTTCTTGGCGGCTATGTTAAGTGATTCATTTCAACGCCAGCTCTGGCTTCGTGCAAATTTAATACCTACTAAACTTGGGGTAGTAGACAGCTTAGAAGATCCACTGTTAAGTGATATGCAAAGTCAAATTGAAAGTGGCGTCTATATGCCTCATACCTCCGAAATGGTGGTTGTTTGGGAAAGTATAGGGGTTGCTTTAACGCGCTTTTTGGACGGCTTTTACGATGAGCGAGAAGCCGCTCAATTTATGCAGATGATGACAATCAATTCATTACGTGAACAAAGAAGAGAAAATAAACATGCCAGATAGCGTGAGTCGATTTTTGTCTAAAACAAATGTGCTCGCTTTTGTAAGTAGCATCTACCTATTCATGGCGATGTTCTTTTTCATCTTTGCCCTGGGTAATGAATTTTTATTAGATCGCTACGCTCAATGGTTGGTTATCACTGTTTTTTGTGTCGTTGTTGTCAGTATTTTATTGTGGCAGAAGGTAGCCAATAGACACTTTTTGGCCCTGCATAGCTTTCTTGCTCTTGGTTTGTGTGCTTATTTGGCGATTAAAAGCGTATCGTCTGTATATATTTTACCGATCGTTTTCCCCTTTGCTCTTTTATGGAATACGAAATTTAAATTTAACCTTGCCGTAGGTATGTTTTTGGTGGCTGTGTCGCTAAAAATAATGATTGTTCTGTCATCGGTCGATATTAATTATTGGGAGTTAATACACGCTTGTTTTGTGTTGTTAGTGGGAGTGTTAGGGGTTGTTTTTGACCGTAATATTCGTCTGGCTTGGGTAAAGCTTAAAAATCAAGTGAATCAGTGTCAGGCCGATCAAGAGGGCGCTTCGGCCAAGCTTTATATGGCTGAGCAGGCCTTTGAGCAAATGATCGACCGCTTTGTCGAGCAGTTTAAAGAGCCGATTGCAGTGATGATGGGAATGAATACGGTTTTGCAAAACCATGAAACGTCACGTCGTCGTCTTGAGCTATTGGCAAGACAATCAAAAACTGGTCAGTATGTGGCAGACCTTTTTTCACAATTAGAAGCGAGTGCTACCAACAAAACGCCTTTATTTACCACACAAAAGAGTGAGTTTTTATTAAGTGATGTATTAACCGTTCTCGAAAATCAGGTGTCGGCTTTAACTTCTCCCCAGCGCAAGGTTGAGATAATTTTCGATGAGACAATTTATAACAACCTTATGGGTGACAAGTTAAGGTTGTTACAGTTATTGCATATCTTACTAGGTGCCGCCTGCGAAAGAATGAAGGACGGCATGGTTTCTTTGAGTGTTGTGAATCGAACTCCTGATGATGCGAACTTGATCATGCAATTTACTGTGAGTGCGGTAGGTGAGTTAACTGAATCCAGTGATGACACAGCGAATAATTTTGGCTCATTAGATGATCCATTCTTTTTGAGGATCTTTCATTGCCTCGGGTACGACATACCTTTCTGTAAAGCGCTGCTTATTGAGCTAGGTTCAGAGCTAGTTCACCATGAAGAACCTGGTTCATTAACCTACAGTTTCGAGCTAGGCTTTCAATCCAGTAATGACGATCAGTCTGTGGGTGAATTCTTTGATTTATTTAAGCAGGAGTCGGAACCAGATTGGTATGGCGCTCTTCAAGGCTATCGAGTATTGGTTGTTGATGATAGCGAAGATACCTTGTTTGTTTTGAGCGAATTGCTGGATTTAGCGGGTGCTGAGGTAGATGCTGAGCTCGATGGCAATCAAGCCATTCTGAGGGTGCTTGATGGTGCAAAGCGATACGATGTCGTCATTATGGATTTACAGATGCCATCTCTCTCTGGTGCAGAAGTCTCTCAGGCCATCCGTCAGCAATTTAGTAAGGGGCAGCTCCCCATAATGGGACTGTCGGTGAGCAATCGCCCTGAAGAGATTAAGGCGAGTCTTGCAGCGGGTATGAACGACTTCATGGTTAAGCCATTTAATATTAACCATTTTATAGATTTTGCTATTGCTCATGTTAATCGACGCAAACTGAATCATGATCTCCCCGCACAAGAACTCAATACATTGTCATCGTTTGAAAAGTCTGAAAAGTCTGAAAAGGGGATGAGTTCGCAGTTTCTAACGGTACCTGAAGGCTATGACGTCAATGCGGCAATCGCTAATTTAGGTAATGATAAACAACTCTATCTTTCCATCTTAGACGCAACATTGAGGGAGTGGGGCACTAATATGAATCAGCTGCAAGCCGCCCTTAAACGCAATGATATATATTATGCACAGCACGTTATATCTCGCTTTGCTAATAATGCAGTGATGTTGGGTGCCACCGATATGGACGCCTATCTGCGTCAACTTAACTTTAGCTTGGGCTTGCGAGCCATGGATAAAGATGGTGAGCAGCAAAGCTTACAAGAGCTAGGCCGTGAATTAGAAGAGAGAATTTGGCAGGCTAGTTCAGTGCTAAAATCTGTGGCGAACTCGCTAGCCGAACAGTAGGCTAGCGAGTCGCCGGTCAAACTATTGGATCTTAGTCATTAGGATCATCGTGTCAGCAGGTGAGGCACCTTTGGCTGGAGTGGGGATGATCTCGAGCGAATATTCGTCACCGTCATCGGTTTGAACAATTTGCTTCATAGCTTGATTCTTATTGTGCGCTTCACGGGCCATAATCAACACATCAAAATCGCCAAGGCGGTGTGATAAATGTGATATTGGTCGGCCAATGTCGTGATCAATAATATTGAAAATACGTGAGGCTCTAGCTGAGAAACGGCGGAGATTCATATCATTATCTAAGAAAACATAGGCCGATTTAGACGCCGACAAGAAGGTTTCAATGTCATCACTGAGTTGGCTCATTTGGGAAATTTTGCCTTGATACTCAGCATTAACGGTAAATAGCTCTTCGTTCACCGACTGAAGCTCTTCGTTGGTTGACTGTAATTCCTCGTTACTGGCTAGTAGTTCCTCGTTAGTTGCTTGAAGCTCTTCGTTGGATGTCTCTAGCTCTTCGATCGTCGCCTGCAGATTCTCACGGCTGAATTGCAATTCTTGCTCAAGATCGTTGAGACGGTGCATCAATTCCGTATCGGCATCATAGGCGTCTTTGAGGGTTGTTTCCGAGATGTTCTCAGTGTCGCGGATGATAATGACAGCCATGCGTGCGGTATTTCTGCTCATTCTCATTGGACGAATGGTGATATTTACCAGCTTGATTTCATCCGCATTTTTAATTCTTACTCGGCTGAAGGTCACTTCAGAATTTGTACGATGCAGACGTGCCAAACCGGTAGTAATAGGTATCTGTAGGTCCTTAATCATCAATTGGCTGAGATTGCTCGACATTCTACCGCTTAATGGCAGCATAAATGGACGAGAATTACCGATGATACGAACAATTTCGTTGTCGTCGGTGACAAGCATCGAAAAAGGAATAAATTTATCAGAAAGTGTATCAAGATAACTTTCTAGCACCTTTACTTCTTCGCTAGCTTTGCGCTCAAAAGGTGATCCGTCGCTAACAAGACCGGGACTCCAGTTGGTGTCGCGTTGCCTGTCTGGCGGGTTGTTGAGTGCAAAGCCGGCAGAGCGAGGGCGTCTCGTGCCGAGCGTTCTGAATAACTTGTCTTTGTTGTCTAGCGTTTCAAATAACGTTTCTGCATCACCCAAAGATTCAGAATTGCCCAGCATTAACAATCCACCCGGGTTGAGTGAAAAATTGAACGATTGTAATACGCGGCGTTGCACGTCGGGCTGTAAGTAAATAAATAGGTTACGGCAGCTAATGAAATCGATTTTGGTAAACGGTGGGTCTGAGAGAATATTGTGGCGCGCAAAAACCACCATTTCACGAATTTTTCTGGAGATGATGAAGTGGTCGCCGTTGCGGATAAAGTACTTGCCAAGCATGTTGCTTGAGAGGTCAGCCACGATGGATTCAGGATAGATCCCGGTACTGGCTCTGGCGAGGGCTTGTTGATCAATATCGGTAGCAAAGACTTTCAATTCTAAGTCGAGTTTAAGTTCTTCAACGATTTCTAAAAAGATCATACAAAGCGTATAAGCTTCTTCGCCCGTTGAACATGCGGCGACCCAAAATCGCACTTCGCCCGTTGTTACTGTACTCAAATATTTAGCGAGGTGAATGTGTTCCAGGTTTTCAAAGACGCTTTTATCGCGATAAAAATTCGTTACACCAATCAAAAGTTCTTTGAATAAAGCGTGGGGTTCGTCCCCGTCGGAGCGAACAAAATCCGCGTATTGTTGTAGACTTTTATGACTTGTGATCGACATCCTGCGCTGGATTCTTCGTCCGATAGTAGACGATTTATAGGACGAAAAATCGACTTTAAAGCGCATTTTTAAGACGTTAAAGATTTTTCCAAGAGAGGTTTTGCTGTCGGTGAAATCTTCATCGATTTCTTGCGGAGCTGCTGTTAACGGGTGGCGAATATAGCGAATCAAGTAAGAAGGCATTTCAGTAATGGTTAGGATATAGTCCGCCAGTCCATTGCTGATAATACTATTGGGCATGCCGTCAAATTTGGCTTCCTTTTCAGACTGAGCAATGACCAGGCCACCCACTTCTTTAATGGCTCGACAGCCGCGGGTCCCATCACTACCTGTACCAGATAAAATGATTCCGACAGAAGCCGCTCCCATATAGGTCGCCAATGAGTCTAAAAATACATCAATGGGAAGCTGGGGAGAGCGAGTTGAACGATCCTGTGGCTCAGGCACCAATTCGCCTTGAACCAGGCGCATATTACTGTTTGGTGTAATCAGATAAACGGTATTAGGCTCTGGGCGAACTCGCTCAACCACCTCTTTCACCGGCATCTTGGTGACCCTGCGTAAGAGCTCACTCATCATACTCTTTGTATCAGGAGATAAATGCTGAATAACAACAAAGGTAAGATTTGAATCCGTAGGCATCTGCTTAAAGAATTCAGAGATCGCTTCAAGGCCACCGGCGGATGCGCCAATGCCAATGATATGTTGTTGTTTTATTTCAGTTATTTCCTCTAATTCGCCAACCATAAACTCTAACCCTTAACTATTTATCTCTTATAATAGAATTTGCTGAGTAACTTATCATGCTATTTTTAAAAATTATTAAATTTTTTTCTATACTGAGTTACAGTGTAGTCATATTTGAGAACAACTAGGTGTCTAGGGGCGTCATGGATGTATTAATTCTCCAGCAAGACAAGGTTGTATCAACTATTTTGACGGGTATTCTTGCGCGGGCTGGTTATCGGCCATATTTGCTCGACGATTTATTTAGTTGTTATGAAATGCTGCAAAAGAAAGATGGAGCAGCCATCGTTCTTCTAGATGCCCGAGATACCAGTGTTGATATTCTGAGTTTGTGTGAGTTGGTAAGAAACACTGATATAGGGTTTAACCCTTTCATCCTTGCCTTATATGAGTCACCCAAAGATGGTGACGAAGAAAACCTGCTTCGCAAAGGCGTGGATGATGTGGTTTCTCTACCCATTAACAGCGGTTTATTACTGACTAAAATAAAAGTTGCTCAGCGATGGATGGATCTGCAATTTGAACTGCAGCAAGTGCAGGCTAAGATTCAGACTAATGTGATGTTCAACGATGAAATAGGCATGTTCAATTTTAAAGCTGCCAAAGTGCTCATTGGTAAAGAGCTTTCAAGATTGAGATTACTCGTCAGTAATGCACCATCTATTGATATATTTCCAGAGTTCTTTGCCATTCATTTAACCAATTTATCCCAAATTGCATCCGATTTTGGCGGAGAATGTCTTGATGATGTTATACAACAGCTCTCTGTCCGTTTACATCGTCACTTGAGAGGCTCAGATATCCTTTTTCAGCTTGAAAATAATGTGATTGGAGTGTTCGTGACCAGTTACAGTTCGCGCAATTACCTCGCACAAGAACTTTATGAGGCCTGTATTAATGAGCCCTATGTGATTGGTAATATCCACCTTACTTTGTCCTGTCGCATAGCGGTGGTTAGTTTGGATTGTCCGCCACTTCAACTATTTACTGAGATCGTGGTGAAAATTAAAGAGATGCTGCAGCAAGTTAATACCGCCGAATCTCTGCCTATCATTCGCGCCACACTCAAAAATTCTAAACCACAAGTCTAATGTCCACGCTATTGGGCTGGGTCTTGGCAGAAGATGACAGTATTAGTACTTTTTTTTGTATTGTACTAAAACCTGATAAACAGTATTGTTTACCTTCAAATAACTAAAAAATAGGGGATTCCTAAATGAAATCTTTTTTGAATAAAGCAACCATGAGTTTGGCTGTGGCTGCCGCTATTGGCACTATGTCTTCTACAGCTTCTGCACAGGTACTTGAGGAAGTTGTTGTAACCGCTACAAAACGTGCTGAATCACTACAAGATGTATCTATTTCTATGTTGGCTGTTGACGGTGAAAGCATCCGTGAAGCCGCGATCACTAAAATGGAAGATTTAACCAACAGTTTGCCAGCAGTGACTGTTGTACCAAACCCGATCGGTAACTTTATTTTCATTCGCGGTATCGGTTCCTCTACAAACCAAGGTATTGAACAATCCGTCTCTATGTTCCACGACGGCATTTATATGGGGCGTCACCAGTTATCGCGCGCACCATTTATGGATTTAGAGCGTGTCGAAGTACTTCGTGGTCCTCAGTCTATTTTATTCGGTAAAAACACCATCGGTGGTGCGATGAGTATTATTACGGCCAAGCCAACCGAAGAATTTGAAGGCCTTGTAAGTTACATGATGGGCGATTATGGCGAGAAAGAAGCAAACCTAGTGCTGTCTGGCCCGATTACTGATTCATTGCGCGGTCGTCTGGCTTATCGTGGCTATCAAACAGATGGATATATGTTTAACGAGTTGGGTCGCAATGAAGACGGGTCATTAGGTCGTGATGAAACTCAGCGTGATGATCAGTCTGTGCGTTTAAGTCTGGCTTGGGATGTAACAGAAGACACCACTCTTACCTTGAAGCATGAAGACAGCTCGTTTGAAGACTTGGGCCGTACTCAGCAAATTGGTATTATCAATCCTCTTACTCCGACGGCAGTTGGTTTGACCCAACTAGCGGGCGGTATTATTCAGGCCGCAGGTGGTAATCCTGCAGAAATCACCGATGACCGCCGTGCTGTAACCAACGATGGTGGCGTGTTGTTGCAGAAGGTTGCGCCTGCGCTTGCGACCGATCGTGACGGAAGCTTGTTAAAGGGCTTTCCAAATCTGGACGAGTTAAGTAACAACAATATGGCTGTTACCACGCTGACCTTAGATACTAGCATTGGTGATAATACTTTTACTGCTATCTATGGCCGTGCAAGTTACGACTATCTTGATATCTGTGACTGTGACTTTGCGGCGATTCCGTTGCTTCAGATTGAAGCCGCTGAAGACTATACCCAAGACAGCTTAGAACTGCGTTTGACGTCACCCGGAGGTGAGAAAGTTGATTGGTTGGTCGGTGCTTATTTCCACGATAGTGATTTGATGTATGAATCAGGAGAAAGCTTTGGTGCGGCGATTGCAACACCGCCAACATTGATCGGTGCCACAGGTGGACAGTTGCTGCCCAACATCACTCGTGATTACTTCTTAGATCAGCAACAGGAGCAAAGCTCAGTTTTTGGTTCGGCAACGTGGAATGTCAGCGATGTGACCCGTGCCACCTTGGGTTTGCGCTTTACTCAAGAAGACAAAACAGCGTCACGTAAATTGGTTAAGCGTTTCACCGACGGTTGGGATGCGACCCGTTTGAATGTGAATCCGCTGACGGGTGCTCCCATGGGTGAGCTTGTGTTTGGTAGTTCAGCTGCTGATTACGATACCGTGTCGCAGTACTTTGTACCTGCCATTTTGGCCGGCGTTACAGCTGTACCCGCCATTCCTATGGAGGCATTCTTAGATGGTGGGTTGTGGACAGGATTACTCAACACCTACGAACACAACTTTACCGATGCTACCGATGGTGGCGCTGCCCGTACGGCGGCCTCAATCAATGGTAACAACTTCACAGATAGCACGGCTCCCACTGGTTCATTCAGCCGTAGCGAAAGCTTCCTCGACTGGTCGATTAACCTAGAGCACGATATCAGCGAAGACACCATGATCTTCGTTACGGCTTCTACCGGTGTGAAGGGTGGTGGTTTTGATGCTCGCTACTTGAATGCTCCAGGTGCTAACTTTGAGTATGACGAAGAGTCTGCGAAAAACTTTGAGCTGGGTGTTAAATCAACCCTGCTTGATGGCCGTATGACGTTGAACGCCACCTTGTTCCGCACCGATGTAGACGATTTGCAGGTTTCTATTTTCGACGGTAAAACGGCTTTCTTGGTGGATAACGCCGGTGCTATGCGCGCCGAAGGTTTGGAATTTGACCTGAAGTTTGCCGCTACAGAAAACTTGACCATTACGGCGGCGGGCGCCTATTTGGATAACCGCTATACCAAGTTTGACAACTCACCTTGCTGGGTATCGCAAACTGTCGACGGAAGTTGTAATGCTGCCGTGGGCCAAAGCGCAGCGGGTCAGCCCAATATCTTCTCACCCGAGAAGTCGGCTAACCTTCGCTTTGATCACGTAATGGATGTTTCAGGTTTCGAGTTACGTTCAACCCTGGATGCCTTTGTATCTGATGGTCACTTTGCCGCAGCCGACTTAGACCCAGTGTATGCCTATCAGGATGCTTATACTCGTATCAATGCACGCATTGCATTGAGTGATCCGGATGCGGGCTGGGAATTAGCGGTTGTTGGCAAAAACCTAACGGATGAGTACGTGAGCACCAACAACAACGATCAGCCATTGGTTCCTGGTAATGGTTTTACATCGTTACAACCTCTGAAATCAGTAGCTATTCAAGGCACTTATAAGTTCTAAATACAGTGTGTAAGCAACGGCACCTTAGGGTGCCGTTTTTTTTGGTCAAATTTCGTTGATCAAATCTGAACCAGCGGCGAAAGCCTCAATGTTCTCACGTGTTGTTTCGGCGATATTTGTGAGGGCTTCTCTTGTAAGAAAGGCTTGATGCCCAGTGACCAGAACATTGGGGAACGTCGTCAATCTCATCAAGTCATCATCAGCGATAATTTGATCAGATAAATCTTCAAAAAATACATCGCTTTCTTCTTCGTAAACATCAATGGCAAGTCCCCCGAGGCGTCCTTGTTTGAGTGTATCAATGACCGCATGTGTATTGATTAATCCACCTCGGCTGGTATTAATTATGACCGCATGGGGCTTGCATTTCTTGAGTGTCTCATGATTGATAATATGATGTGTTTTAGGGTTGAGCGGGCAGTGAAGGCTGATAATATCTGAGTCCATCAGTAATTGATCTAGATCGACATACTTAACGCCCAATGCTAGGCAGCTATCATTGGGAACGGGGTCGAATGCCAGTACCTTGCAACCGAACCCTTGCATAATTTGACAGAATACTTGGCCAATCGCTCCCGTGCCAATGACCCCGACGGTTTTACCATGCAGATCAAAACCGCATAAACCTTCAATGGAAAAATTGCTATCCCTGACTTTGTTATAGGCTTTGTGAATATGCCGGTTTAGGGTCAGCATCAATGCACAAGCATGCTCTGCAACAGCAAATGGAGAGTATGCGGGTACTCTAACGACTCTGATGCCATAGGATTTTGCAGCTTCGGTATCTACGTTATTAAAGCCCGCGCAACGCAATGCAATAAGTTTAGTTCCGCCAGCACTAAGTATTTCTATCGTCTTTGCGTCAACCACGTCATTGACGAAGACACAGACAGCGTCAAATCCATTGGCGAGAGGGGCTTGTTGTGAATTTAGATGGACATCAAAAAAAACTAATGTGTGAGAGCTGTTGGTAAATGCATGTTCTAGGGTGCTGCGTTCGTAGCGATGACTACTAAAAATCGCAATATCCAATTTTATCTCCTTTTAGGCTAGGCAGATGTAATGAGTGTCTTTAGTATAGGGGTTAGATCAATTTACTTTAACAATAAAAACCAACCATCTTTTGGAGGTGTTATGTCTGAATCTTTTAATGCACTCGTTGTGGACGACGTCGAAGGTAAAGCGCGTGCAAACATTAAGTCGCTAACTCTGAGTGATCTTCCCGATAACGACGTTCTAGTTGAGGTAGCATATTCAAGCCTTAATTATAAAGATGGTTTAGTCGCTAAGGGAAATCGAAATAAAGTCGCTCGCAAGCTTCCCATGGTGGGTGGTATTGATTTGGCGGGTACCGTTGTTGAGTCATCTAACCCTGATTGGAAGCCCGGCGACAAAGTGATTTGTAATGGCTTTGGCATGTCAGAGGGGCACTGGGGCGGGTATTCGCAGATGCAACGCGTACGCGGTAAAACCCTAATGGCGTTGCCAGAAGCCTTTACTATGCAACAAGCAATGGCAATTGGCACCGCAGGCTACACAGCGGCGCTATGTGTTGAAGCGCTAGAAAACTGGGGTGCCGTCCAAAATAGCGATTTGCCCGTTTTGGTTACCGGTGCTGCAGGTGGTGTGGGCTCAGTGGCGATCTCCTTACTGTCTGCTCGTGGTTACAAGGTGGCTGCTGCTACTGGTCGTCCTGAGCAAGCTGATTACCTTAAAGCTCTAGGTGCAACTGAAATCGTATCTCGCCAAGAACTGGCTGAAGCCGGTGGCCCACTGCAGAAAGAGCGCTGGAGCGGGGTAGTTGACTCGGTTGGTAGCACCACATTGGTGAATGCCATGGCGCAAACCGTCTACGGCGGTGCTGTCGCTGCGTGTGGCTTGGCTGGCGGCATGGATATGAACGCTACCGTATTGCCGCACATTCTGCGTGGCGTAGCCCTGTTGGGCATTGACTCGGTCATGGCTCCCATGAGCAAGCGTATCCCCGCATGGGAGCGTTTGGCGCGCGATTTAGATCAAAACAAGCTCGCTGAGGTAACATCTGTCCATGGTATGAGTGAAGTTTTTGAGTTGGCGGATCAA
>Ga0209955_1000261_pt1 | contig 20014 bp, 13 predicted proteins | sample SalPonA_A_H2O_MG_FD_185716 | JGI IMG/M metagenome (GOLD analysis project Ga0209955, IMG submission 185716) | Water microbial communities from South San Francisco under conditions of wetland restoration - Salt Pond MetaG R2A_A_H2O_MG (SPAdes)... | ecosystem: Environmental > Aquatic > Non-marine... | reverse complement strand
ACCGAGTTAGTGAAACAGGTGCAACGCGCACAAAAATTGGCAGCTAAACATGAATAAAGTGAACCCTTTGCGGTATAAAAATATTGCAACGGCTATGGGCTTTTCGCCTATGGCTAAGGCCAACCTTGCAGAAGTTCATCGCATTGCACAGCGGTGTGGTGCCCATTTGTTCATTTTTCACATCGGACAGTGGAACGATAAATGCGAGTCTACTCTTCAAAACTTCCTTGCTGATCTTCAGATTGACCCATCCACGGTCACTAGAATTAGCCGTGCAGGCGATCCGAAGGTGAAGCTTTTGGAACTTTGTTCAGAATACAAGGTAGACCTACTCGCATTAGGAGCGCTGGTTCGCGAGAGTATGTTTAAAGTCTTTACCGTGAGCATCGCTCGTGATGTTTGCCGTAAGGCCCGTGTGAGCTTATTGTTACTCACCAGCAGTGCTGTAGAAGGGAGATTGTGTGAACGCATTGTCGTCAACGGTGTGAACCATCCAAAAACCCCCGATACCATTGCCACAGCGGTATGGCTGGCGACGAAACTGCAGAGCAAGGAGCTGTTGGTCGTGGACGAGCTCAACGAAAAAGAATTGGCCAGGCCGGAAGATGATAAGAGCGTCTTGAAAAGTGCGCGTAAGCGGAGGCAAATGGAGCGCGCTGAAAAGGATCGCTTGTCGTCCGTTTTAGGCTGCTGTGAGCTTCCAAACCAATTAAACATCAAACAACAACACGTCTTTGGAAAGCCCGGTTACACCATAGCGCATTATGCGAAAACCAAAAAAGCGGACCTCTTGGTGGTGAACTCGCCGGATACCAAGCTGGGATTGCTTGACCGCATCTTTAAGCACGATTTGGAATATATTCTTTCAGATCTCCCCACGGATCTGCTGATTGTTCATACCACTAAATCTACCGCCAATGCCTAAGCCAACTAGCGGTTTCAAAGGTTTTAAGGACAATTGGCAAGCAGATCTAAAAGCCGGATTTGTAGTTTCTCTTGTCGCTTTACCTATCTCCATAGCCTTAGCTCTAGCTTCTGGTGCACCCGCGATTGCAGGGATCATCTCGGCGGTTATCGGAGGGATACTTGTGGCCCATCTCGGCGGGTCCTTTGTGACCATCACTGGCCCCGGAAATGGGCTTGCCGTGGTCACTTTGGGAGCCATCACCACCTTGGGTTCCGGCGATATGCTGGCAGGATACTACATGGCCTTAGGAGCCATAGTGGTCAGCGGAGCCTTACTCGTTTTATTGGGTTCTGTACGCTTAGGGGTATTGGCTGATCTTTTTCCAACTTCGGCAGTGCAGGGAATGCTTGCGGCTATCGGTGTGATTATTTTAGCCAAGCAAAGTCATACGATGATCGGTACGCTGCAGCCAGAAGCTTCTGATCCCATTCCCTTACTCTTGGAATTTTTCAGTGCGTTGGAGACGGTCTTTTTATGGTCTGAACCAGCCACATTACGAGCTGCAGTAGTAGGGGTGGGGAGTTTGCTCTTTTTGGTCCTTTTCTCACAGATCCGAATTTCTTGGATGCACGTGGTGCCAGCCCCGCTTTGGGTGGTTATCCTTGCTGTGGGCACTCAAATGATCGGCACTCGAATTACCGGATCTAGCTTTTTTGCTGAAGAGTTCCTCGTGCAAATCCCTGCAGATTGGATGTCCTCCTGGCGCATGCCTGATTTCTCAGGAATTTCTGAAGGACCTTTTTGGTCGGCAGCCATTGCACTTACCTTCATCGCCTCCATCGAGAGCTTGCTGTCCATTAAGGGTATGGACCGCTTAGACCCGTACCGCAGAAAATCCAATGTCAACAAAGACTTACGCGCTCTGGGTATCGCAACAGTGGTTTCTGGGATGTTAGGGGGCCTCAGTGTGGTTACGGTCATTGCCCGCAGTAGTGTCAACGTAAGTAATGGTGCCAAGACACGTTCTTCGAATTTCTTCCATGGCTCGTTGATCCTCGTGTTCGTAGTATTCCTTCGCACCGTACTCACTCAAATTCCTTTACCAGCCCTTGCCGCAATCTTAGTGTTTACGGGATATAAGCTGTTGAATCCTAGCCAATTAAAAAGAATCGCCACCATCGGATTGGAGCAGCTTTTCCTCTTTTTCTTCACCTTCTTTGCTACTTTGGTCTTTGGGTTGATCGCGGGAATTGCATTGGGAATGCTCACCACGCTTCTGGTCCAATTTTTCTTAACGGGAGCCGGCTGGGATATTCTACGCTACTTCTACCGTCCAAACACATTACTCTTTGAGGAGGAAGAAGGTACTTACATCCTCAATATCAACTATTTCGCAAATTTCCTGAATTACCCACGCTTGAAGAGCAAATTAGATTCGGTTCCCTCCGGATCTACGCTCATTGCAGATTTCTCCCATGCTTCCTTTGTTGATCACACTGTGATGGAGCATTTGGCGGGCTACATCGAAAATTTCGAGCAAAAGGGTGGCCACATGGAGCTGGTCGGTCTCGACGATTTTGCACCTTCTTCAACCCATCCGCTTGGGGTACAGTCCAAGCGTCGCGGATTGTTGCGTTCTTCTACTAAAGAAATCTCGCTGAGCTCGAAGCAAGAAAAATTGAGCAATTTCGCCGTGCTCAACCGCATGCGCTACACCGCGTGGCCCGCCCCAGGATGGGACAGACGCGTCGGTCAATTCTCCTATTTCCGCTTTCGGAGCATTGACTACACCACCAACCTCATGGAGCACGAGGAGCACGACCTCTTCGCTATCGAGGTGAACTCCCACAGTGGTGAGTTCATCGTGAAGGATAGTCAGCACTTAGCTTGTGTGGTCATCGAGCCCAAAGGCGTCAATCTCCCCAAATTTGTCATGGACCGCGAGCGAATTTTTGAACGTCTAGCTCATTTTGCTGGGGTACCGGAGATAGAATTGGGCCATGCGAAGTTTGACCAACGCTATGCGCTAAAAGGCAAGAACAAAACACGGATTAAGGAGTTCTTTACCAAAGAATGTGTTGACTTTTTAAGCGAGCACCCTGCATTCCATATGGAAAGTAACGGGCAGGCCATCTTGATTTTCCATAAAGAACGTGTTGCAAGCGTGGTGGAGTTCAAATTGATGGTTAATTTTGCCCTCCAATGGATGGAACTAATGCAGTTCGCCGCTGGAAAAAAGGAACCAAAAATCACGGATAACAACCACCAACATTAAGAGAATGAGCAACGAATTAAAATCAACCGCACTCGAAGCTGTCCACATTGAAATGGGCGCGAAAATGGTGCCTTTCGCAGGCTACAATATGCCTGTTCAATACAGTGGACTTAAACTAGAACACGCGGCTGTACGTGAAGCTGTGGGAATGTTTGATGTGAGTCACATGGGAGAGTTCTTCGTTGAAGGACCTCAAGCCCTGGATTTCTTACAAATGGTGACCACCAATGATGTAAGTAAGCTTGTTCCTGGAAAGATTCAGTACAGCTGTATGCCAAATGAGAATGGCGGTATCGTGGACGATTTACTCGTTTACTGCTTTTCAAACGAGCACTTTTTGCTTGTGGTCAACGCTTCGAACATGGACAAGGACTGGAACCATCTACAGCAATACATTGGCGATTTTGATGCGAAGCTTCGCAACGAAAGTGATGAGTACAGCTTGCTGGCGGTTCAAGGTCCAAAGGCCGTAGCTACTCTGCAGAAATTGACCTCGACTGATCTCAGCGCCATCAAATACTACAATTTCGAAGTGGGCGACATGGCAGGATTGAAGAATGTGATCATATCGGCAACAGGATATACCGGCGCCGGTGGATTCGAACTCTATGTTTCCAACAGTGATGCCAAAGTACTTTGGAATGCCGTTATGGTAGCAGGAGAAGAATTTGGTCTGCTACCTGCTGGTTTGGGTGCGAGAGATACCCTTCGTTTGGAAATGGGCATGTGTCTCTATGGCAATGATATTGATGATACCACAAGCCCATTAGAAGCAGGATTAGGCTGGATCACTAAATTCACAAAGGAATTTGTCTCGAGTGAAGTATTTGCTGCACAAAAAGAGGCGGGCATTACTAAGAAGTTAGTAGGATTTGAAATGATCGATCGTGGAATTCCACGTCATGGCTATGAGATTGCAAATGCGGAAGGGGAGGTCATAGGTCGCGTTACCTCAGGAACAGCGAGCCCTTCAACGGGTAAGAATATTGGTATGGGTTATGTCCCGGTATCCCTTTCTTCTGAAGAAAGTGAATTCTTCGTCGTCATTCGCGGCAAGCACATCAAAGCTTCTGTGGTAAAATTACCATTCTACAAAAAGAGCTAAAACAGCGATTTTAGGCTCAAATACGTCATAACTAAAAAGGTCCTCTGCTTTTGCGAGGACCTTTTTTATGCTTCTCTTTTCACAGCGGTTGAGCATAAAAAAAGCAGCGCTGCTTTCCCCAGCGCTGCTTTTAACCCAAATACAAACAGAGTGAACGGAAAGGAGTTTATGTCTTCTTATAGTCCGAGCTCGGCGCTAATGGCAATGCCGGCAGGGTGGTGCGCGTAGCGTTCTAAATATTCCGCAACGCTGTAGGTATATTCTTTACATCTGTTATAGTTCAAGCACTTCACTTCTCGAACCACCTGCTTCTCTGTATCTAGAAATATTTCAATTACACTTTCCGGATTGTTAATGGTGTAGAGAGGTCTTTGGTCGATTGATGTTGCGTTTGATTCAGTCATACAGTTGTTTTATTGTTATTTGTTCAGCAAATATAAAATTATATTGCGCTATATGCAATTTTAATTACTATCTTTTGGTGAGGATATAAAATAGGGTAAAAATGTTTGAAAGATGTACAACTACCCTTGGCTACGAAGAATTTGGCACTGACCTTTGCACTCAAGATCCAAACATTATGAAGCTTGATAAATTAGATAAGCAGATATTACAGTATTTGGTTAAAGATGCTAGAAAGCCCTTTACGGAAATAGCAAAAGACCTTTTGGTAAGCCCTGGTACCATTCACGTTCGCGTTAAGAAGATGGAACAAATGGGGGTGATTAAGAGCACGTCTATTAGCGTGGACTATGATAAGTTAGGCTTCGGTTTTATAGCATACGTAGGCTTATTCACTTCGCGTTCATTGACTTCTCCAGAGATCATTGAAAAGCTAAAAGAAATACCAGAAGTGACCGTTGCACATTTGGCTACAGGGAAGTATGGTATTTTCTGTAAAATCCGTTGTAAAGATGCCTCTCATGCAAAAGATGTCATTTTTAGAATCAATGATGTCGATGGTGTAGAAAATACAGAAAGTATGATCAGTTTAGAAGAGAGTATTAACTCCAACAGTGGACTACTTCAGTTAGTGATCAACGACGAATAGTAGCTTTTAAAAGCGTCTCAAAAAATAAAAGGGCCTCATCTTAGAAGAAGATGAGGCCCTTTGTTTTGGTAGCTAGGTATTGTTCTCTTAGTAATATACAGGACGTCTTACACCAGCGTAGTGCTTGGCAAGGCGAATCACCTGACGACTGTATCCGTATTCGTTATCATACCAAACGTAGAGCACCACTGAACGACCATCCTCGGTGATTTGTGTCGCATTAACGTCGAATATACTTGGGCACGGATTACCAACGATATCACTAGAGACTAATTCATTAGACATGTTGTAGTGAATCTGCTCCACTAACGAACCGTTGAGCGCCGCATCCTTCATGGTAGCATTCAATTCTTCCAATGTGGTGGCTTTTTCCAACTGCAAGTTGAGAATAGCTAGTGAACCGTTCGGTACAGGAACGCGGATCGCGCTAGAAGTTAATTTTTGACCCAGGCCTGGGATACACTTGTCAACCGCTTTACCAGCACCAGTTTCTGTAATGACCATGTTCATAGCAGCGGCACGTCCACGACGGTATTTGCTATGCATGTTATCTACTAAATTCTGGTCGTTGGTATAGGCGTGAATCGTTTCAAGATGGCCGCGATCAATACCGAAAGTATCGTTCATCACCTTAAGTACGGGTGAGATGGCATTGGTCGTACAGCTTGCCGCACTTACAATTTTATCTTTCTTAAGATCAATATCGTTCTGGTTTACACCATGTACGACATTCTTGATTCCTTTTCCTGGTGCTGTGAGTAGTACCTGAGAGATCCCTTTACCTTCCAAGTGTTTTCCTAGCGCTACATCGTCGCGGAAAGCACCTGAATTATCGATCAATAGGGCATTCTCAATACCGTATGCCGTGTAATCTGCGGTGGTAGGGTCCGGTGTAGGGATAAAGTATACCGGACGACCGTTAATAATCAGTGCTAGGTTTTCTTCGTCTACTTTAACAGTACCTGGGAAATCCCCGTGTACACTGTCTATTTTGAGCAAAGAAGCACGTTTGTGAAGACTCGCGGCATCGATACGACGTACTGCGACTGCGCGAAGGCGTAGTTGTTTACCACTTCCTTCCTGCGCGACCAATTCTCTTGCAAGTAGGCGTCCTATACGACCGAAACCGAAGAGTACAACGTCTCTTGGTTCTTGTTTGACCGCTTTAAAGAAAGAGGACAGGTGATTGATCACAAACTCCTCTGAATTCAGTTCGGTACGCGTCCAATCATGAGTGAGTCTACCAATATCAATCTTTGCATACTCAATGGCGGTTTTCTTCAAAGTCATCAACATTTCAAGGGAGTCCTCGATGTTGATGGCCTTGCCGACAAAGTCGTTTGCATACTGGTGAAGTTCTAGGATTTGGCTTGCACTCTGGTCGATGAGTTTGTTTCGGAACATGACAATCTCGATGCCGCGATCGTAAAACAACTCATGAACAATAGCACTTAGGTCTACTGCCAAACGTTCATTGCGAATGCGCGCTTGGACTTTTTGGGAATACTCTTGTTGAGCAATCATTGTTGTTAAAGAGTTTTTGGTGGTTCTATGGTCCAAAGTTAGTGAACAATATCACCCCTCAGTAACAATAAAAAATAGATTTAACACACTACTAACCAGTGTGTTAAATCATTATTAAGGTGTGTAAATTTGACACTTTCTAGGCCGTGATTTTCTTGATAACGGCAGAATGTGCAGGACGTTTCCTACCACTCGAAAGCAAAATAGTCGGCGTTCCCGTTTTTATCAAAACCTTGAATAAGCACACCGTCGCCGGGATTGAATTGGCGAATGAGCCCTTCAAACTTCGCGACATTTTCGATGTACACATTGTTCAGTTTAACGATGATGAAGCCTTCTGGAATACCAGCTTTTTCAAACCGCCCGCCAAGTATTTCTTCTACTCTTACACCATAGCGTAGGCCGAGTCGACGCTTTTCGCTGATACTTAAATCATCCAGCTCAGCACCAAAGCTGCGCTTTAGTTCTTCTTCTTTAGTGAGCATTTCGGTCGTACCCAATTTGTTTTTCAAGAGCAAGTCGAATTGTTGGTTGGTACCCTCTCGGTTAACGATCACGGAGAGTCGTTCTCCTGGGCGGTGCTGTCCGATCACCTCGGTGAGATCCGCTCCGGTTTGCACTACTTTACCGGCAATATTGATGATTACATCGCCTTTTTCAATTCCAGCATCATCCGCAGCTCCGCCAGTAACTATGTTAGCCACATAAACGCCGCTATTCACTTTTAAATCCAATTCATTGGAAAGGGCAGGGGTGACTTCGTTGTAATTGATCCCCATAAACGCGCGTTGAACACGTCCGAATTCTTTTAGATCACCCACCACTTTCATCATGAGGTTGGAAGGCACGGCGAAGCTGTATCCTTCGAAAGAACCACTTCTCGAGGAGATAGCCGTGTTGATTCCGACAAGAGCTCCTGCGGTGTTGACGAGTGCACCTCCAGAATTGCCGGGGTTTACAGCGGCATCCGTTTGTAGAAAGCTCTCAATCGCGCTTTGCTCATCAATGATGTTGATATCGCGACCTTTTGCAGATATGATACCTGCGGTAACGGTGCTGGTGAGGTTGAATGGATTGCCCACCGCTAGTACCCACTGTCCGAGGCGGACTTGGTCAGAATTGGCTACGGTTACCTTTTGAAGGTCTTCGGCATCAATTTTTAAAAGCGCTATATCTGTCGTTGGATCGGTGCCGACAAGCGTAGCGCTATATTCGTTGTTGTTTGCTGTGGTTACCGTAATCTCTTTCGCATCTTTAATCACGTGATTGTTGGTGACGATGTAGCCGTCCTCGCTCAAGATCACACCTGAACCGGAACCCTGCACTTCGTAGCGTTGAGGCGTTGATGGACGTCCAAAGAAGAGGTCATTGAACGGATTGTATACATTTTGAACGCGTTCAGCAGTGGTTTTGACGTGGACTACGGCTTCGACCGTTCGTTCGGCGGCCTCTACAAAATCTGTAGGTATGGCTGCCGCACCCGCTGAAAGGGCGTTGGTAGTGCGCTGCACGGGTGCTTGTGTAGCTTGCTGAATCACCACAGTTTTTCCGAATAGGCCAAATGCTTGTGCTCCTGCAATGGCAGCAACTCCACCGATCACAGCAAAGCTTGCTGGTAATACGAGAGATTTTAGGGTATGTTTCATCTATGGTGTATTTTTAATTGATTTCGAAAAGTTATTCAAAACTCAGGCCAATTGACCCACTTGTATACCCCGAAGGGCCTAACTTTAACGCCTTTTAACACCAGAAGCATATGAAGCACTTGAACTTTTACAAATACCAAGGTGCTGGAAACGATTTCATCCTATTTGATGCCCGTGAGGGCTTTCCAGAGGTATCCACTGCGACCATAGCAGGGTGGTGTGACAGACATTTTGGCATAGGCGCTGATGGGGTAATGCTTCTTGAGAGCTCCAAAAAGGCTGGTGATGACTTCTACATGAAGTATTTCAATTCTGACGGCAACCAGAGCACCATGTGTGGTAATGGAGGTCGTTGTATTGCCAAATTTGCATACGACCAAGGCATTTGTCGCGATGAAGCTAAGTTTCATGCTATTGACGGTGCCCACTGGGCTAAAATAGTAGATAGTGAGGTAACCTTAGGTATGATAGATGCGCCTCAGGTGGTCGATCGCCATCAAGGCCAATTTGTAAATACCGGTTCTCCACATCACGTAGAGCAATGCGATTTCACTTCTGATTTTGTTGAAATAGCTCGTAGAAAGCGCAACGAGTACGGCCCCGAGGGGAGTAACATTAACCATGTTGAAATCCAAGGAGCTCAAAGTCTTGCCATTCGCACGTTTGAACGCGGCGTCGAAGACGAAACACTTGCCTGCGGAACAGGTGCTGTAGCTGCAGCAATGGTGGCCGTAGCTCAAGGATGGATCAGTGCCCCACCTGTAAAGATCAAAGCTTTAGGCGGTGAATTAGAAGTGGGATTTGACGGTCTAGGTCCCTTTGAAAATGTGTGGCTGAAAGGACCTGCACAGTTCGTCTTTAAAGGTATAATCGCATTATGATTCCAGTGAACCAAATAGGCGTCTTACGCTCGCCTGAACGTGCTGACCTTGAGTGGTTACAGTTGTTGGAAAACAATCCAGACCTATGGTATTTAGGGTATTCTAAAGAGCCTTTTAACCGAGAAGTCTTGAAAAATTATTTGGATCAGCAGCCGGGTTCATTGCTCCGTGATGGTCAGCTTCGACTGATTCTAGAGCATAATGGATTACCAGTAGGGGCCTTAGATCTGTATGATTATGACCCGTTTGCCCGCAAGGCGGGAGTGGGGATTGTCTTAGATCCTGAGCATCGAGGTAAAGGTTGGGCAAAGGAGGCTATGTCGGCCTTTGAGGCTTATGCCTTTGGTACATTGGGTCTACACAGTCTGTTTGCGATGGTTCCAGGAAAAAATGCGGCATCTATCGGATTATTCGAGGTGTTGGAGTATAAAAAAATAGGCGTTTTAGAAGATTGGGTGTTGCATCATGGAAGCTACGAGAGTGCACTGCTGTATCAAAAATTGGGCATATGAGAAAAGTGATATTACTACTAGTTGGGGTGCTTATTCCCTCCGGATTAATCTACGCAGTCTGGTTAGGATTTGGAGCATTGTTTGAGCCTAACGTAAATCCAGAAGTGGCTCCTTACGAGCTCTATATACGCGATTCCACTACCACCGCCGAGGTCTATAACCAATTCCTCGCTGACGATGTATTGCTTACGCCCGAGGGCATGCCGCTTCTTGCCCAGCGCAAAGGATTGGAATGGCCACGAGCGGGGCATTATGTGATTACAGAGGACATGTCCAGCAATAGTATTGTCAACATGCTCAAAGCGGGTTTGCAGACTCCGGTGAAGGTGAATTTCAACAGTGCAGCGTCGCTTGAGGAGGTTGCCCAAAAATTGAGTGAACAGCTTATGGTGAACGAATCATCGCTACTACAAGCACTGCAACAACCCATGAAAGGCTGGGAGGGCCCCTTAGCATTAGGCGCCTTTTTACCGGACACTTATGAATTCTATTGGAATGCCTCTGCGCAGACCGTTGCTGAGAAATTGTACCAGAATACAGTTTCATTTTGGACCCCGGATCGTGTGAAGCAGGCCAAGGCGATGGGATTGACACCGAGCGAGGTAAGTACATTGGCCTCCATTGTCATGAAAGAAAGCAGCAAAGCCGATGATAGACCCAACGTGGCCAGATTGTATTTGAATCGCCTAGCGAAGGGAATGAAGCTTCAGGCAGATCCTACCGTCATTTTTGCGATGAAACGACTCGACCCGAGCTTAGAGGTACGCCGCGTGCTACGTAAAGATTTGAAAATTGAAGATCCTTACAACACTTATTATACCACGGGATTACCACCGGGACCCATTTGCGTTCCTGAGAAATCGGCACTACTGGCCGTTCTAAATGCCCCAGAGCATGATTACATCTATATGTGTGCAAATCCCGATCAACCGGGCTATCATGCCTTTGCGTCCAATTACGCCAGTCACTTATTAAACCAACGCAGGTGGGTTCAGTATTTGAATAACCGTAAAATTTACAGATAACAAAAAGCCCCTTCGTTTGCACCAAGGGGCTTTTTGATTCATATCAAGCCTTCCGCATTAAGCCAGAGGCAGTTCTACATTTCTAAATACCACTTGATCGTCGAAAACATCGAGTAGGATCACATCATCGCTGTGAACTTTGCCGGCGATGATTTCTTTTGATAAAGCGTTTAACACAAGGTTTTGTACGGCTCGTTTTACAGGACGTGCACCGTACTGTGGGTCATATCCAACATGGGCAAGATGAGCAATAGCTTCTGGGCTTGCCTCTAGGGTAATGCCTTGTTCACTTAATCGTTTTTTGACGATATCAAGTTGCATGGTGACAATAGCACTCATCTGATCTTTGGCAAGAGGAGAGAATAGGCTCACTTCATCGATGCGATTGAGGAATTCAGGTCGTACTACCTTTTGAAGAAGTCCAAGTAGTTCGGGTTTCAAGCGCTCCATCAGGAGATCTTTATCATCGCCTTCCCATTGTTCCATAGCTTCGTTAATCAAGCCAGAGCCGATGTTGCTGGTCATGATGATTAAGGTGTTTTTAAAATTGACCATGCGTCCCTTATTATCGGTCAATCGTCCGTCATCTAGTACTTGGAGCAGCACATTGAAGGTATCAGGATGCGCCTTTTCAATCTCATCGAGTAGTACCACAGAATAGGGCATGCGACGCACCGCCTCGGTAAGTTGACCACCTTCATCGTATCCAACGTATCCCGGAGGCGCACCAAGCAAGCGGCTTACACTATGCTTTTCTTGATATTCACTCATATCAATTCTTGTCATCATCCCTGCATCATTAAACAGGTACTCCGCCAAAGCTTTGGCCAATTCCGTTTTCCCCACACCTGTGGTTCCCAAGAAAAGAAAGCTACCTATCGGGCGATTAGGATCACTCAGTCCTGCTCTCGAACGTCGTATGGCGTCACTTACCGCCTGAATCGCGGCATCTTGGCCCACCACACGTTTGTGCAGCTCCTCTTCAAGCTTTAGTAACTTCATACGTTCGCTTTCCAGCATTTTTTGCACCGGAATTCCAGTCCAACGGCTCACCACCTCCGCAATATCCTCAGCAGTCACCTCCTCTTTTATCATGGTGCGTTCGCTGTTTTCCAGCGCCTTTTCGGCATTTTCTAACTCACGTTCCGCCTCTTGCATTAGACCATAGCGAATCTCCGCTACGCGCCCATAATTTCCGGCGCGTTCCTCTTTTTCTGCCTCTAAGCGCAGTTGCTCCAATCGCTCCTTGATCTCTTGGATACGTTCGGCACTCGATTTTTCACTTTCCCAAACGGCATTTAGACCATCACGTTGCTCGTAAAGTTCGCTGAGTTCCGCCTGTATCGCAGCCAATTTTTTCCTGTCATCTTCTCGCTTGATACCCTCTTGCTCAATCTCGAGTTGGAGAATTTTGCGGTCCAATATGTCCAATTCCTCCGGTTTGGAATTGATTTCCATCCGAATTTTCGAAGCTGCTTCGTCCATCAAGTCAATCGCCTTATCTGGTAAAAATCGATCTGTGATGTAACGCGCGCTCAATTCCACCGCACTAATCACACTCTCATCCTTAATGCGGACCTTATGGTGCGTCTCGTATTTTTCTTTAATCCCGCGTAGAATGCTAATGCTGCTCTCAAGATCAGGTTCTTCTACCATCACTTTTTGGAAGCGACGTTCAAGCGCCTTGTCTTTTTCAAAGTATTTCTGGAATTCATCTAAGGTCGTTGCGCCAAGTGCTCTGAGCTCACCACGCGCTAGGGCAGGCTTGAGAATATTAGCGGCATCCATAGCGCCTTCTCCTTTTCCAGCTCCAATCAATGTGTGAATCTCATCGATAAATAGAAGAATGTTACCGTCACTGCTGGTGACCTCTTTAACCACAGCCTTCAAGCGCTCTTCAAACTCACCTTTGTATTTAGCACCAGCGATGAGCGATCCCATATCAAGGCTGTATACTACTTTATCTTTCAAATTATCCGGAGCATCACCTTTCAGAATACGTTGCGCCAAACCTTCCGCAATGGCCGTTTTACCCACTCCGGGCTCACCCACTAGGATTGGATTGTTCTTGGTTCGCCTTGAGAGAATTTGAAGTACCCTGCGAATCTCATCACCTCGACCGATGACAGGATCTAATCGACCTTCTTCGGCCATCTTGTTGAGGTTCTTCGCGTATTTGTCGAGACTGTTATAGGTACTTTCTGCTCCTGAACTACTCGCACCGCGCCCTTTGCGCAAGCTATCAATCGCTTTTTCTACCAGCGTTCTTGTAAAGCCCAAATCAGCAAGCATCTTGCCAACGGTTCCTTTGTCCTCAATCATAGCAAGGATCAAATGCTCCGTAGCTACATATTCATCTTTCATCTTACCTGCGATTTGCTCAGACTTTTGCAATACGAAGGCGGCATCACGCCCCATATAGGGCGCAGATGAATCAGAGGTAGGAAGACCCGCAAAGGCAGCATCCGTTGCGTTCTTTAGACGATCTAAAGCCAATTCCCCCTGTTGCATCACATAAGGCATCACGCTCTGATCTTCTTTCAGGAGCGATTTCAACAAGTGCAACGTGGTAATTTCGGTATGGCCAGCATCGGTCGCAAAGAATTGAGCTCCGGATATGATGCTCTGGCTGCGTGTGGTGAATTTTTCAAAGTTCATAGTATGTAGGGTTTTTTAGGTCTGCTTCAGAGTTCTCAAACCGTGTACCACATCAATTTTTACCCTCAAGCACTGACAAAACTTCTGATATTCAGCCGTTTGCATGAAATTCTGTCTGTATTTTCTCACAAAATCTGTCAGAGTTGCAGATGTAGGGGCTCATCATAAAAAAAACACCCCCGCTTTTCCAAAACTAGGAGGAAGCGAGGGTGAAAAAAAAGAGGTATATCCAGAGTAGTTTATTCGACGATGAGTCGTTGAACGTCGGTACCGGAAGGTGTTAAGGTTTCCACTAAATACATACCAGCAGCCCAACCATCTGTAGTGATAGGGAAGGTGTTGATTCCTTCTTCACCATGGACGGTCTGAACGGTCATGATTTGTCCTTGTGTGTTTCTCACCGTGATGGTTACATCTGCACTTTGCTGGAAAGCAATAGGCAACTGAGTAATACCATTGGTTGGGTTAGGGTGGAGGTGACCGACGCCAATCATGGTTTCAAGCTCCTCTTGTCCTACGACAAACACCTTATTCAAATCATTACTTTCATAGAAGCAGAAGTCGTCAATAGCCCAACCGGCAGCATTTACTGTTTCATCAGAAGCAAAGCGGAATCTAAACACAGCGCGTCTTGCAGTGTCTACACTAACGTTGATCGAAGCAGGAATCCAGCCGTTACTCAAGCCTGTCCATCCCGGTTTGTAAATATCTAGTGCCGTTACGAAGTTCGTATTGAACCAAGTCGCTCCAAATAGATTCGTTCCAATAGTCGACCAAGTAATACCCCCATCAAAAGTGATATCTACAGTACCACCATCGTGGTAAAGCTCCGTTGAGAATTGGTGCATGAACTCGTACGTATATACTTGTCCTGAATCCAATTCAAATACCGGGGTGAACAGAGACGAACTATCGCGTCTTCTGTAGTTACCATCTAGATTCGTTGACCAAGCGTTCGCTCCTGAGTTCGCAGAAACGATAGGTGCAGCAGAAGGAGTACCTACCTCCCAAGCAGTTAAACCGTCGCGATCAAACGTATTCAAGGTAACCCACGGATTTACTGATGGATCGTCGAAATCGTTACAGTACACACTGTCTTGTGACATTACAATCTTATCTAGGACTGTAATGGTCTTACACATAATGTCATCTGAAGTCAAGTTATCCGGTTTGTTGTCCGGTAACGATGTACGAACACAGACGTTGTACGGACCACTCGTTGGGTTAACCCAATCCGCAAGGAATTCATACGGAGCCGCACGTCTCGGAATGAGAGGTGGGTTGAAGACTACTTTTTCTGGTGTTGACCAAGTAGTACCACCATCTGTAGAGTATTCTACCATACAGCTGTCCAAGACTTTCGCACCTGTATTGCGAATGAACGTGCGTAAGTGGTTGTTTTGATCAGGAATTGGTAGGTATTCTACCGTCTCAATTTTTACAGGTGAAGCACTGTTCTGTGGAGGAATGTATACTTCCACTTTATCGATATTCCAGCCATCCTTGTTACCGCTAACCGTCTCCATGCGACCACGTAGGATTAGTGGGGCAGAGCTACCGAACATAAAGCTCAACGGCCATACACTAGTGGTTTGGCCTATATTACCAACCCAAGCATCACCTACAGCACTCGATCCTGTGTTGTACCATCCCGTAGAAACGATATTCTGTGGGTCCCAATATCCTAGTTTATTCCAGCTACCCCCTTGTAACATCTCCAGTACTGCATAGTCTCCAGTATTGAAGTCGATATCATGGGTAATGCGAAGCTCAGCTCCGGCAATCGTATCGAACTGCGTGAAACGAGGGAAGAAGATGTATTCTTGAACGTTCGCAGGAACATTAGCATTAGGATGTGTACCTACACCGTTGTTACCACCAAGCCCAGTAATCGTGCCGTGTTCAAACAAATTCAAGTCTCCAGAGAAGAAGAAACCAGAGGAGTCACCATCATTACAAGCAGAGAAATCTTCAATAAAGCCGTTGTTGATAGGTGTCTCAGGCCAACCTGCCGATTTTCGGTAGGCAGTATCGTTCCAAGTGTTGTTATCACCGGCCTTACCGGTCCATGCCTCAATCTCGAAGGTTCCCGTAGGCCATGCAACAGTGTTGGTCGCATCTGTTGCTGTGGCAGAAGTGCCGGCATTAATAGAAGAAGTATGTGTAAAGGTGTAAGTGGTACTCACCCCAGCATTGGCTCCACAGGTTGGTGTTACCGTATAGCTGATCGGGATACTAGATTGCGTAGCGCTACCGTAGTTGCGAACTTCAAAACTAGCTCGTTTACCGGCAGGTCCTGCTACTAGATTCACACGAGCTCCAGGCGTTGCGACAAAGTCGATACCGACGTCTACAGTTGGTTGATCCATGATTACGATATCGTCAATACCAATATCAGCAGCGATACCATTACCTGATTTCTGAGCGATAAAACGAAGCTTGATGAGGTTGCCCGCTTGAGCACTCAAATCTACTTCATAGGTCTCCCAGGCATCTTTCTCATCAGTGAGTTTTGTGATGTAAGGAGGCATAGGGTTGCTCCACGTATTCTCACCTGCTTTGATCCACTGCACTCTGATGGCACCAATATCGGTACCGTACATATGGTGTTTGAACTGTAAAACAGGGTTTGTCATACCCGCTAGGTCTATACAGCGTGAAACCAATAGGGCAGAAGTCGGTGCACTACCGTAATCTCCCTCTGTGACGAGATAATTACCACGTTTACTATGATCGGATAGCGGACCTGATCCCACAGTTGGAGTCCATGCGTTTCCTACCATGAAGGCGAAGTCACCACTATTACTAGCAGGTTGTGGCGTCCACAAATCGCTAGAGAATGTACCTGGATTCAAAGGTGTATTGTTTCCTGGTGTGGTTGTCGCAGGGTTGTCGAAGTCTTCCACATAAGGGAAGTTGGTATAAGGTTCTTCATGAATAATACGGAATGGTCCGATAGTATCATTCTCATTAATGGTATCTAATGGTTGATCAGCGTACACCTTGATCAGATATTCACCGTAACCACTTAAGTCAGGGCCCGTGGTGAAAGTATAGAATGCTGAATCTCCTAAAGAAACGCTTTTGTAGTTGATATACTCAGAATGTGATGAGTTGGATACAGCACCTGTAAGATCGGTGTATTCGTACGACCAAGTCACTCGAATACTATCTAGAGTATTACAACCGTTGTTTTGTACCCATAGATCCAGAAGTTCATTATTGTTGTAAGAACAGTAACCGTTCTGGGGGTTAAAGACCTCGCGAATAGCAACATCTACTGGAGTAGGCTCATACACACGAATGTTATCTACTGCAATATCTCCATTGACGGAGTTGTCTCTGTTTGCAGTGAAACGGAAACGTACATATTTACCAGCGAACGCTTCTAGGTTAGCTGAGTAGGTTTTCCATGGGTCTTGTGATTTCGTTTGTTGCGCTCCTGAGAGTTGAAGTAGAGACACAAAAGATGAAGAGTTGAAACCAGTATCTACGAATACTTCTAAGTAATCGATGTTACTACCGAACATGTGGTAATCGAACTCTAGAAGAGAACAGCTGCTGCTTTGCAGATTCACACATGGGGTAAAGAAGTGGGTTTTGTCGTTGGTAGATCCTTGGTCCGCCTCTGTATAGATATAACGTCCTGTGCCGTTGGCGGAATTATCTTTTGTAGGTCCAGATTGTGCTGTTGAAGTAGCACCGGTGCGAATAGACCAAGCATAACCCGCAGTGGTTTGTGTAGGTATTACTTTGTAGCTCTGACCGTTTGGTGGGTTGGAAACCGGGAAGGTTCCCCGGTGTGCAGTTCCAGAAATACCTGTACCTGTTCCGGCAACCCAGTATAGGTTATTGTCAAAATCTTCGGTGTATGGCGGAACTGCGCTATACGGGAAAGTGGTTTGCGTAGTAAGACCACAAATCGCTGGTAGAGAAGGGTCTCTCCAGAATTTATAGGTGTTCACTGAAGCTTGTTCTAGAGGGTCTCTTACCACATTGGGACACGCACAGTCGAAAACGCGGATGTACCATTCAACCGTATCGTTTACATTAAGACTTCCCCAAGTGTAAGAGTAGTTAGAGGTCAATGGACATGATGAAGCAATGGCAGAGGTCATTAGAGAATCGGTCCATGAGCCCCAAGACCCTAATCCAGAGTCGAAACGACGGAAGTACACACGAACGCTATCCACCCCGAAGTTGTCTGAAGCTTTAACGCGAACGTCTTGCGTAGGCATGTAGCGTGCGCCGATCGGTTTAGAAGGAGAAGGTACGTTTACGAAGTCGAGCGTAGGAGGCTCTAGCTCACAAGGTGCGATTTCTACCATGAGGTTATCCACGAACCAACCTGCTAAGGCTGCTGGTGATGGAGTACCCGATTTATTAGACATCACAAAACGAATCATACAGTTGTTATATCCGTCTTGAGATAAAGTGGAGTCATAAGTGCCTAAATACCCACTGAGGTCGAACGTTTCACGAGCCCACCAAGTATTCGTCGGTGTCATACCTACGTTGCTGTTACCGATCGTAGGACCGTTCCAGAAAGGTGATTGAAGTGCAGAAGGGTAGGCCAATTCGTTGAACCATCCTTGAGAGGCAAACTGAGGAGAATTTCCTTGGTATTCTGTACCCGTTAAGTTCACCCAAGTAGCGCCACTGTCACGCGACATTTGTACGAATCCTTTTTGGATGTAACGTATTTTACAAATCTGGTCGAAAGTGAATCTTACGTTCGTGTTACCCACTGTAGAGAATACATCCGTTTCGAAAATGATGGAATCATTCGAATAGATTTGTGTGTGGAATGAATAAGATCCGGTGGTAGAAAGATAATTCGTATCGTTCCAAGACCTCGTTGCATTTGCAGCATCAGTATTGTAGTTCGCACTGATTGAATCGGCACCTAAAACTCCGTCGAAGTTCTCAGTGTAAACCGTATCAATAGGGGGAGCAAACTGTCCAAAAACCGTAGGTGCGGCAAAAACAACAAATAGTGCAGCTAGTAAGCTTTTCTTCATCTTAACGCGTTTGTGTTAACCTAAAAATAGGATAGTTACAAATATATAAAAATGGCGATGCGCCCGACTCGCAGTTGATGAAAAGTACTAAAGAATGAGTTTGCGAAAGATTGTGGGTTTAATGCGTTATTTCACATTGAAATAGAAAACGCGTTTTCCTTCGAGAAATAGCTCGAGTAAATCTTCGCGCTCCACTTTTCCTACTCCGGCGGGAGTACCTGTGAAAATGAGATCTCCAGTTTTCAAGGTGAAGTATTTGGAAACATGAGAGATGATTTCGTTCACCTTAAAAAGCATGTTCGCAGTATGCCCTTTCTGAACCGTAGATCCGTTGATATCTAGATGGAAATGAATGTCTTGTATATCGCCACCTAGCGAATCGAGTGGGAAGAATTTTGATACCGCGGCAGATCCGTCAAAAGCTTTTGCTTTTTCCCAGGGAAGGCCTTTTTCTTTGCATCTTGACTGTACGTCGCGTGCTGTGAAGTCGATTCCTAAACCCACCTCGCTGTAATATTTGTGAGCGAAGCGAGGTTCGATATGTTTCCCCAGCCGGTTGATTTTAACAACCAATTCTACTTCGTGGTGTACCTCGTTACTGTGTTCTGGAATAAAGAACGGGTGCTTTTTGAGCAAAAGTGCTGTTTCAGGCTTTAGAAAAACGACCGGTTCCTCTGGAATCGGATTATTGAGTTCTTCGGCGTGTTTAGCGTAGTTTCTTCCGATGCATATGATTTTCATACCAAGCTCTCTCTATTTCTATTTTCCAAATTCCTTTAGACGGATACTGGTCAATACTTTCTTCGTATACAACGGAAAATCTGCATTTTGAATCCAGCTGAAGTATCCGGGATTACTTTCAAGGACACTCTTTACGGTCTCACCGCGGTACTTTCCGAAGGTGAATATTTCTTTACCGTCTTCATTGAATGCGATGAAGCCTGCGAAGTCCGCCACTTTTTGACGGTTGGAGAAATCGGCCAAGAAATTCATATTGTTTTCCAATTCTTCGTAGCGCTCAATCTGCGCTTTCAATACCTCATAGGTGGCTAAAACATCTGCTTCTGCGGTATGTGCATTTTCTAAACTTTTATTGCAATAGAATTTATAGGCAGCACTTAAAGTACGTTGTTCCATACGATGGAAGATGTTTTGTACATCTACCGCGCGACGTTTGCCCATATCAAAGTCGATGCCTGCTCTAAGGAACTCCTCAGCGAGTAGGGGGATGTCAAATTTATTGCTGTTGTAACCAGCCAGGTCGCTATCGGCAATGAGTTGGTGCACCGTTGGTGCCAATTCTTTGAAGGTCGGTTCGTCCTGAACGTCTTTGTCGTACACGCCATGAACTTGGGAAGCGCCTATAGGAATAGGAATAGTCGGGTTGACCCTCCAGGTGTGCGTCTCTT
>Ga0209955_1000259_pt1 | contig 20090 bp, 16 predicted proteins | sample SalPonA_A_H2O_MG_FD_185716 | JGI IMG/M metagenome (GOLD analysis project Ga0209955, IMG submission 185716) | Water microbial communities from South San Francisco under conditions of wetland restoration - Salt Pond MetaG R2A_A_H2O_MG (SPAdes)... | ecosystem: Environmental > Aquatic > Non-marine... | reverse complement strand
TGTGCCGCTCGCGATGGGACGTATCCTAGCGATTTAATCGCCGCCTGCACCTTAGTCAAGGTCGACTCTGCAACTGGAGCATCGCCATTGAGTGCTCTCGATACTGTCTTTGGTGATACACCAGCAAGTTTGGCTACATCATAAATTGTCGGCAATTTTATTGTTCTCTTTGTGATCAATGACACCGATGTCATGTCATCGGTGTCATTACATACCAAACAAGATTTATTGGCAATACTAAAATTTTAAAAATAAATCTAAGAGCGTTTAAATCGTAAATGATGGAACGATCTGAAGGCGGAGATCGAAAGTTTGAAGTGTTGCATTTGTGGGTGTTAAACCAGTAGTCGTAGCACTACTACGTCACTGGCCAGGTGAATGTGTCTACACTAATGTCTGCTGGCAATCTCATTCGAGACATTCACAAATCCTTTAGCCGCGTAGTTTGAGTGTCTTTTAAGGGCAAACCTCTGCTACTGGATTAGCCTGCGCTGACTGACGGCTATAGGGAAGTGCTGAATGCCCGCAACTGCCGCCATTCGGTTACCAGCTCAGCTAACGGCAAACTTCGATCCTTAGCTGTCATTCGATAATAATGCTGAGCTGTTCAGGTAGCATTGTGCCCGCATCTCGTTAACTTGAGTGCGGGCAAATTGGGAATAGATAATCTGAGTGTAATGAATTACCGATAAATCAGTTCTGGGAGCCACATTGAGAATGCGGGGATATACGTGATCAGTAAAAGCACAATAACCAATGGTATTAAAAATGGAGCTGTTGCGCTGACAGCGCTTTCGAACTTAATGTCTGCAACTCGTGCAAGAACATAAAGCACCATACCCACGGGAGGTGTCAATAGCCCAAGCATTAAGTTCAACACCATCATTATTCCGAAATGAACAGGGTCAACACCGAGAGCAACTACGATAGGCAGGAATATTGGAGTCAAGATAGTGATGGCGGCTACAGGCTCCATAAAGAACCCCACTATCAGTAGAACAATGTTTATCAGCAACAGTACTAATATGACATTATTTGTGTAGCTCAATATTCCTTCTGCAACCATTTCTGTCACGCGGTTAGACGTTAGGATCCATGAAAATATTGAAGCGGATGCAACAATCAACAGCACGATGGCGGTTGTTTCAATGGTATCCAAAGAAATTGCTTTAATACGCCTCAGGTCTAGTGTTCGGTAAACTACTCCACCCAAAAAAAGCGCATATGCGCATGCTGCGATGGCTGCTTCTGTTGGGGTAAATAGCCCAGCTAGAATACCACCAACGATAATCACCGGAGTCAGTAAGGATAGAAATGCACGTTTGAACGTCTGTCCTAACACGACCCAGGCAAATCCTGAATCACGCCCATAACCCCGAACCCTTGCATACCAAGCTACCATCGCCATCAAAGATAACGCCATTAACAGGCCTGGTATTAACCCGGCAGCGAAAAGCTGTCCTATCGATGTTGATGAAACTACACCATATACCACTAGGGGTAATGAAGGCGGAATCAGTGGTCCAATTGTAGATGAAGCAGCAGTGATGCCAACGGCAAAATCACCATCATAGCCACCTTCTTTCATCGCTTTTATTTCGACAGTTCCAAGACCACCTGCATCTGCTACCGCAGCACCTGACATACCCGCAAAAAGAACGGAGGCACCCACATTTACATGGCCTAATCCACCTCTCATCCATCCGACTAAGGCCTTTGCAAATGCAAAAATCCGATCGGTAATTCCGCCATGGTTCATTAGACTTCCAGCGAGAATAAAAAACGGTACGGCTAATAACGGAAAGCTGTCCACACCGTTAATCATACGGTGTACCACTACAACAGGGGGAAGAGAGCTTTCAAGCAGTAAAAATACGAGAGAAGCACCTGCTAGAGAAAGGGCAACAGGCATACCAATTATTAGCAAGATCGCAAGTGTGCCGAAAAGAATTAACATAAATATTTCCTTATTCGATAATCTCTGCTGGTACATCAGGAGCTACATCCGCTTTACCGCTCCTAAAGTGCCGCCAAGCTACAATCAATGAATAGATTGTCATCAGGGCGAAACATCCACCGACGAAACCGTAAATTATGGATTTTGGCAGATCAATTGAGGTCATTAGTTGTCGGGTACTGCCAGCGAGCTGAAAACACACAGTGGTAAGAGCTGCAAATAGTATTGTTCTCAAAATCCCTACGAATACGGATAAACGGCGAGCCATCCATTCCGGTATGTAGCGATAAAAGAACTCGACAGAGATATGAGTATTGCGTCGAACAGCGATACAAGCGCCTGCGAATGTAACGCCAATAAGGAGGTAGCGTGCAATTTCTTCGGTCCAGCCAAGGGAGTCATTAAGCACATAGCGAGTGAAAAACTGTACGAACACCACCAATGCAAGAAGCCAAAACAGTGTGATTGATAACCAAGCATCTAAGGCGGGAAATCGAAATTCGTTAGGTTTGTCAGGCGTTGAGGGGAGGGAGCTAGGCATACCGAATCCAAATACAAAGGAAAGCTGGAAAAGTTTGAACGTCACCTAACAGGCGACGTTCGTAAGGTCTTAGTATTACAGTGCTTGCAATTGATCAAAGGTTGCACGATCCCAGGTGGCTTGGTCTCCATTCAATTCATCAGCGACAGCTGAACGGAAGGGAGTGCGGTCTACTTCATTGACAGTTGTGCCCTGCTCGCGGAACCAATCGGCCAATTCGAGTTCTGCTTTACGGATTTCGGATGAGGCGCCATTTGCGGCTTCATTTAGAACCTCCATCAGCGTTGCGTGGTCTTCCTCAGACATGCTATCAGTCAAGCGACCTGACACGATGGTGAGCAAAGCATCGGTGATATGACCGGTTAGAGTGATATACTTCTGAACTTCGTGGAATTTCTTAAACTGGATCGTAGGAAGGGGATTCTCTTGAGCATCTACAACACCTTGTTGTAAGGCTAAATAAACTTCAGAGAAGGCCATTGGCGTAGCATTCGCGCCAACTGCTTCGGGGAAAATTTTGTACAGTGAAGCATTCGGGACACGAATTTTCATTCCTTCCATATCCGAAGGAGTTTTAATTTCGCTGTTGGACGTTACATGACGCTGACCGTAGTAGACTAATCCACCGATATCATCTCCTGTCGCATCGGTATATCCTTTGGAAAGGTCTTGGAATAGCCCAGAATCTCTATAGGCTTCCCAGTGTTCAAAATCTCTGAACATGAACGGGGCGCTTCCTATTGCCATGGGGCCATAGCGACGGCCAGCGAAAAATTGCCCGTCATACATGATGTCTACAGTACCCAGCCCAAGGCCTTCCGCTAAATCGACCTGTTTTCCAAGCGTTGAAGCTGGGAATACTTCAATTGAGTAGCGCCCATTGGTTCTTTCTTCGAATGTGTCAGCCGCCCACTCGGCCCATTGATGATAAGGTGACTGAGACTCATATACATGCCCCCATCTTAGCTCAGTCTCAGCAAGCGTATTTTGAGCTGCAAACATAGTAAAGATACTCGCAGCGACCATGAGCTTAGCGCTTTTATTTTTTATCACTATCGTTCTCCAAAAAATTATATATCTACAAATAACGACTAATATTCGCTATCTAAGCTTTTTTATTAGAAAAATAAAATCTCTTAATAGTCTACTTATAAATTATTCATTGTGGATGTCGCTAGTTCTCAAAATGAATAATTTTGTTCGTGCATGAATAAAAAATGTTAGTTATGGTCAATGCAATCGTTTGCGTAGATGTGTTAACCGGAGGTATATGTGACTAATAAGTTATTTGATGTTCATTTTACAGCAGAAGGTAGCTGTGTTGGTAAGCTCAGAAATGAGATTAACCTAACAGCTCATGAGCCTTTTCAAGTTGAACGCATGCTCGCAACGGATGAGGGTAAGTTTCAAGGGGGAGACGATACTGCGCCCACTCCGATAGAGTTTTTTCTGACAGGGTTGGTTGGCTGTCTGATGACGCAGATTCGCGCCTTTGCGAAACGCCTTAAAGTCGATATTTCAGATGTTAACGTATCCTGCAATGCCAAGTGGGAGGCTGTATCAGATCCCGTTGGTCCCTATCAGACTCGTCCGGTTGGTTTCGATATTGAGGTCGATGTGATCTCAAATGAAGCGCCTGAAAAAATAGCAGAGCTGGTAAGTGCTGCGCGAAGAGGGTGTTTTTTGGAGCAGACATTAAGCCAGCCTAACAAAATTGACCACGCGCTGAAGATAAACGGTCAAGTTCAAAGCAACAAGAGTTAACACTCGCTCTTCAGTGAATCATCAACAGCAAGGGTAAAAACATGAAGCAAGAAAAACAAAAGATTAATCATGCAAAGCCATGGACTTCCTTAGCCAGTGCAATCGTTCTTGCGGGAATGGGTTTGACTTCACCGGCATCTGCTCAAGAAGAAATTGATGTAAGTATTGTGTCAGGCTTTTCTCCTGCTGTGGCAGCGGTCAAGCTGCTGAAAGAAAGTTTTATGCCTGGCGTGGATGCTCGACTTGCAGAAACCGGGAATTACAAGATCGATTGGCAGGAAGCGTTTTCGGGTACGCTCGCCAAGCCGGCGGGAGAGCTCGAGGCGATAGAAACCGGGCTTGCGGATATGGGGGTGATACCTACCGCTTTCCATGCGGACAAGCTGCCCGTTTATCAAATTGGATACGTTACGCCATTTACAACAACCGATCTTGTGTTGATTCATGATGTTGTAGATGGGCTTGTTGATAAATATCCAGCTTTCCGCGATACCTGGGTTGATCTGAATCAGGTAACTTTATCTTCCAGTGGTATACCCGACAATTATATTCTTTGCTCTTCAGAGCCAATTAATTCAGTTAGCGATATTAATGGTTTGAAAGTAGCAGGAGCAGGCCCTAACCTTCGTTGGATTGAGCCTGCGGGCGCGACAGGCGTGACGGGTAGTTTAGGTAATTTCTACCAGCTTGTAGAAACCGGTGTTGTGGATGCCATGCTGGTCTGGGGTGAGGCGGTCGTTTCGCTAAAATTCTATGAGGTATGTGAAAACTACTTTGATGCAAAACTTGGTGGTGTAAATACGTATGTCATTAACGTGAATCAGCAAGCTTGGGATAGCTACCCCGAAGAAGTTCAAGTCGCAATGACCGAAGCTGCAAAACAATACGGAATTGATATCGGTAAGTTTGCTGCTGAGCTAGGAAGTAAAGCTCGAGACACTTTCAAGGCTAATGGCGGAAGTGTCGTTGAGATTGATCCCCAGGAGCGCGCTAAATGGGCTGCAACATTGCCAAATTTAGCTCAAGAATGGGCAGGCAATCTTGAATCTCAAAACGTACCTGCTCGTGCAATTTTGTCCGATTACATGCAGGCAATGAGAGATGCAGATCAACCTATTGCAAGGCAGTGGGATCAGTGAAAACCCGTAAACAAAGCCAATCTGAAGAGACAAATGTCTCTTCAGAGCCTCTAAGCACACCATTCCTAACACCGCTGGTGATGGGAATGGATGTGTTGGGTGCACTTATTGTGCTTGGCATGATGATCATCGTTAATATAGATGTTTTTGGGCGCTGGCTTTTCAACTCCCCTTTGGCGGGTACTTTTGAGCTGACAGAAATGGGCATCGTTGCAGTTGTCTATCTTCAGCTTGCCCACACTATTAAGGTCAAACGACTGACTCGCTCTGATGCTTTCCTGAATTTACTCGCAAATAAAGTAAACCTGAATATCAGCTATGTGTTGCGTTTGATTTTCAATCTTACCGGTGCGTCAGTGATGGCTATTATCGCGTATGGCGAGCTTCCTCGTTTAATTGATGCTTGGAATAGAGATTACTACAAAGGGAATGTCGGTATTTTTACTGCACCTACCTGGCCGCTTGAAACGATTATATTGGTCGGGGTTGTTGCTGCATCACTACAGTTTTTAATTTTGGCTTATCTGAATTTTCTAAAAATTCGCAGTAAATCATAGGGATATAGATCAATCGTATGTTGCATATTGATTTGGTCACCGTATTTGGGGGTGAAAAATGACGGGGCTGGAGATTGGTCTGTTATCAGTAGCAGCGATAGTCTTACTGATATATTCAGGCATGCATGTAGGAATAGCGTTGAGTTTGGTCTCGTTCGCATCCGTTGCTCTCCAAAAGAGCAATATTACTCTTGCTATTAAGCTGCTTACTCTTGCTGCTGCGGATGGGATAGCTGATCAAACTTTTGCAGTCATTCCTTTGTTTGTGCTTATGGGATTGATTATGAGCGCATCAGATGTTGGACGAGACGCTTTTGATGTAGGTGACTATTTCCTGAGGTCGATCCGTGGTGGATTGGGAATGGCTACCGTTGGATCCAACGCCGTTTTTGCGGCTGTAACAGGCGTGTCTATAGCCTCGGCGGCAGTATTTACCCGCGTTGCAGTACCAGAGATGCTGCGTTTAGGCTACAGCCCTAGATTTGCTGTAGGAACGGTTGCAGGAAGCTCTGTTCTGGGGATGCTTATACCACCCAGTATTCTTCTGATCATATTTGCTATCCTGACGGAGCAGTCAATCGGACAAATGTTTTTCGCAGGAATCGGTCCAGGCATTATCCTTTCCGTAGTGTACTGTATCGGAATCATTGGTATGGCGTATTTTATCCCCGGATTTGTATATGATCGTACGGGGCGTTTTTCTGATTCAAAAGCGTTAGCCTCAACTGACCCTAGAGATGAGCATTCGCCTCGGGAAATTTTGCTAAAGTTTCTTCCTCTACTCGGGCTGGTATCCATCGTTTTGGGCGGCATCTATAGTGGGATTTTCACCCCTACAGAAGCAGGTGCGGTGGGCGCTGTTTGTGCGTTATTGTTGGCTATCGTTCGTAAAAAAATCAGCCTACGAAGTTTTTGGAAAGTGCTTATGGAAACCGGGCATATTACCGCTTCAATCTGCTTTTTGATTATCGCGGCAACAATGTATAGCCGGTCTCTAGCAATTGCCGGAGCCCCGATGGAAATTGGGAATCTCGTTACGACTGCAACGGATCAATTTCTAGTAGTAATAGCCGTTTATGTGTTGGTTGTTCTGCTATTAGGTACGATTATCGATTCAGTGTCTATTATTCTTATCATGGTGCCACTCTTTTTCCCGATTGTTGTGGGTTTTGGTGCAGATCCGATTTGGTTTGGGATATTGACGGTCATAGCAGTCGAGGTTGGTCTTTTGACCCCGCCTCTGGGGATCGCTTGTTTTGTAATCAAAGGCTCGCTTAGTGATGATCGTATTACGCTAGGCGATGTTTTCATTGGCGCGATACCTTTCGCTTTAATGATGCTATTCGTCTTGATTCTACTCACCGCCTGGCCTAATTTGGTGTATATAAATCAGTGGATCTAATTGAGAATAACACGCAATGATTTGGAAAGTCGTTGTCTGAATCAAAAACGAGCAAATCGAAAGCTATCCGTACCCGGGTTAAGCTAACCGATGTTGCTGATGCAGCAGGCGTACATGCATCCACTGTTTCCAGAGTTTTAAGGCCTGGCTATAAAGGTAAAATTTCAAAAGAGGTGGTGGACCGGGTTAAGTCAGTAGCTCGAGACCTCGGTTATCAGCCCAATACACTTGCAGCAAGCATGCGGACAAAGTCGACCGGAACGGTCGGCTTTGTTGTGCATGATCTAAGAGATCCAATTTACCCTCCAATATTGAATGGCATCGAGCATGTCCTATCGCAACACGGAATCTCCGTACTGATCGGTAACACCGGTTATAAGATCGAGACTGAAATTGAGATTGTCGATCGAATGTTATCCCGCCAAATTGATGGAATATTCCTGGGAACCACCCTGTTAGAAGATCCAGTTGTAGATAAATTGAATGCCTTGGATACCGCTTTGGTATCCATTTTACGGCAAACCAAAAAGAACGATATACCATCCGTGACGAGCGACTGTTATGGTGGGATGCAGTCGCTGACTGAGCATGTCTTAACGCTTGGTTACAGAGATATTGCCGTAATACACGCACCTTTTAACCTATCGACGGCTGTTCAGCGTTGGCAGGGTATTCAACATACTCTTGAACAGTGGGGAATAGACTTACCGTCTCACCGTGTAGCCAGCGTTACAAGAATGTCAGAGGTAGAGGGTGAACAACAGGCAGTGGCATTACTTGAAGCCTCACCTGATTTGCCAGAAGTGATTATGTGCGTTAACGACTTGGTTGCTGTCGGGGCAATTATGGCGTGCAAAAGATTCGGGCTATCCATTCCTGAAGATATTGCGGTAACTGGGCACAATGATATTCCTCTGATGAATATCATCGCCCCGCCTTTAACTACAGTTGGTATGAAACTATACGAAATTGGCCTGGCTGCCGGTGAAATGATGCTCGACCAAGTCAAACAGTCTTCCCAACTACCCACCAACATAGAGGTTGAAACTGAGCTTATCTGTCGTGATTCGCTTCTTTCTAGATGGTAGCAGATAGGAATCGTGAGACCTTTTGAGGCCGTCCTTCAGGCGATGAATGTAAGTTGGGGTACCTTGAATATAAACGGATCAGATTAGAGGAGTCGATACATTGGCAAAAATCTCATCGAAGGAATGGTACAAGCCGCGGGGAAAGGTCAGAAGATATGCAAATGATGGGTGATAAGAACGCCTTATATTTTAGTGTCTAGACCTCCACAATAACAGTTTGCATAACGCAAACCTTACCTCCTGTCCGCTTTGGGCAAACTTCCGCTGCTGGATTAGTCTTCACTGACTGGCGGCTATAGGGAAGTGCTGAATGCCCGCAAAAGTAGTCACTCAGTATATGGCGAATCGAATGACTACTTTCGAACTCAGTTTCGCCTCTAGACTTGATTAGTTAGATGCGTTTGAGCTGTCAATTTGATCGAGCGGCGTTCTATTCTGCTGGTAATAGAGATCTGAGAGAGACCCGCAATGCAACGTATTTTCTACCTCAGTCAGCGAGAGGTCACGTCACGCCAAAGTGACGTCATATCATACAAAAAATGAGTGGTGACTGACCGAAATTAGTCACCACTCGAAGTGTTTCCCCCGGTGTTAAAAGGAAACTATTTGGAGAGCGGGATCGTTAGCGCTTAATCTACGCGACTAAAAGCGCGCTGATGTTGGTGAATGAGTCGCTTATTTAGTTGTTTAGTTTCCCATGGTCGACAGCTTCCCATGTGTGCGACCTAGCTGCTCGAAGAATCGTATCGATGGTATTCTGCACCTTGTAGCCTTCTCGGAAATTTGTAAAGGTCGGCTTATTCGAGACGATACTCTCGATTAACTCTGCCACTTCAATGACCTTCAGGTCATTAAAGCCAAGGTGGTGTCCTGCAGCTGGGCAGAAGTTGGCATATGGTGGATGTGCGGGTCCGGTTTCAACTCTCTTAAACCCTTCGCGACCCGCTTGTGTTCCTGAGTCCCAAATGAGCAGTTCATTCATGCGTTCCTGAGAAAAAGATATTGCTCCTTTTGTTCCAGTCACTTCAAATGAGAGGTCCATCGTTCGTCCGGTAGCCATCCAGTTTGCTTCAATAGTTCCAGGTATTCCCTTCTCAAAATGAACTAGCGCTTGTCCAACGTCGTCCACCTCTACGGGAGCATACTCTGAAGAGCCCGAACTGACCGGACGCATCTTATGTACGGTAGAGATTTGTGCTGCGACTTCGGTTATATCACCTAATAGGTAACGCGACATTGAAACGATGTGACTACCGATGTCAGCTAACGCACCACCGCCGCGTATATCTGTACGGAAGGAATGTGGTAAGTCAGGGTTCACCATGTAGTTTTCAGCATGGCGCCCACGAAAACTCACGATTTCTCCTATTTCGCCACTCCCCAATATATCCTTACACACAGCTAGCAAAGGATTACGCAAGAAGTTAAATCCTACCTGAGTCACAATGCCGGCTGCCTCAGCAGCCATTGTCATTCGCAGTGCTGATTCAGAGTCAGTGGAAAGTGGCTTTTCACAGTAAACGATTTTGCCTTTTTCTATTGCGGCCAAAGCGATTTCTTCGTGAAGCGCATTCGGAGCAGTAATTGACACGATGTCTACTCGCTCATCATCGATCAGTAACCGCCAGTCGCCAGTGTATTGCTCAAAGCCAAGAGCCCTAGCGTTTTGTTCAGCTAATTCCTCATTAATATCAGCTAGCTTGTAAAGGACGATATCAATGGGCCCATTGAAAAGCCCGTTGTATGTTCTGAAGGCATTAGCGTGGCATTTACCCATAAAGCCGGAGCCGATCATGCCAACTCGTAAAGTTTTCATATTACCCATTTTTTATCTCCTAATTCTCGTTGGACCCAAATCGATGAGCTATGGAGTTATGGAGCTATGAACGGGCTCCGCAAGTGCACCTAAATTGCAACGGACGCCATATTCTTCCGACGCTAGCGTGTCGATATGAACCGTAAAACCTTATTCACTCAAAGGAAGGGTTGCCAGCTGACATAAGCCGCCTTACGACACTTCCGAAACGACCGATACAGCTGTTATCAGGTTTTCCTCAGTCATCTCATCACCGCTAAACTCGCCAACAATCTTTCCGTTAGCCATCGTTAAAATTCGATGGCTTACTCCAATTACTTCTGGCATCTCTGAAGAAATTACGATGACGGCTAACCCCTGCTCTGCTAATTCGGCGATGTATCGATGTATTGAAGACTTCGATCCCACGTCGATACCGCGGGTGGGCTCGTCAAGGATGATCAGCTTGGGACCAGCACAAAGCCATTTCGCCAAAACGAACTTCTGCTGGTTACCGCCGGAGAGATCGCCAAGTACCTGCTCAGGACCAGTCGTTTTTATGTCGAGCTTCTCTTTATATTCCTTAAAGACAGCAAGCTCACTTTGGATGTCTGTAACACCCATTCTCGAAAACAACTTAAGATGAGGTAGTGAAGTATTGTGCCGACCTCCCATTCCCAGTATCAAACCCTGTTGTTTGCGGTCTTCCGGCACTAAGGCCATACCCATATCAATCGCATCACGAGAAGAAGTGAAGTGAACACTCTCTCCATTAAATTCAATTGTTCCGGACTCACGATCACGCACGCCAAAAATAGTCTCTGCGACCTCGGACCGGCCTGCACCAATCAAACCATACAACCCAACAACCTCGCCGGCCTTTACATTAAAGCTTACGTCCTCGAATAATCCTTGACTGGATAGATGACTGACTTTCAAAACTTCCTTACCGATTATCGACTGCGCGCGATGGAAATACTGGTCCAGATCACGTCCGATCATCATTTTGGTAATGCCTGCAATACTTGAGTCTCGCGTATTTACGGTACCTTGGACTTCGCCATCACGAAGGACCGTAATACGATCCGTTATTTCGAATATTTCGTCCATTTTGTGGCTAATGTAAACAATAGCTACACCTCGTTTTCTTAGAGACCGTATCACATCAAAAAGTTGGGATTTTTCAGTTTCAGTCAACGTCCCCGTTGGCTCATCAAAGATTACGACGTTCGCATTGAAAGCTAGAGTACGCGCGATTTCTACCATCTGCTGTTTGGCTATGGATAGGCTCCCCACGCGTACAGTTGGTCCGAAATCGCAGCCAAGAGCATTCAATGCCTGTTGTGCCTCGGTATTCATTTTTCGCTTATTTAGGACGCCAAAGCTGTTAGTAGGCCAAGCTCCCAAATAGATATTTTCAGCGACGGACAACTCGGGAGAAAGCGATAGCTCTTGGTGGACAAGAAGTATTCCTCGGTCCCGTGCGTCTTTTGGTGAATGAAAGTTCTGAGTGTGACCTTGGTGGTGTATGCTACCCCCATCAGCTTGATAAATTCCTGACAATACCTTCATTAATGTTGATTTGCCGGCGCCATTTTCGCCCATTAACGCGTGAACCTCACCGGCCCGGATATCGAAACTGACATTCCTCAGAGCCACAACACCCGGAAAATGCTTGGTAACACCGTCTGCTGTTAAAACAATGTTGCTCATGGTATGACCTCAGTTTGTTTTTTTGTTTGCCAGTGTTTTATCGAGCACTAGTGCCAACACAAGTACCGTTCCCATGACCATAAGTTCGATGTAGTTGGGGGTGTTGAGCAATCTCAGACCGTTCAACATGACGGCTAGTGTTAGAACTCCGCCAAGCGTCTTCCACATGCTTCCATAGCCGCCAGTTAGGCGTGTACCACCTAAGACAATGGCTATGATTGTCCATAATTCCCAGATCTTTCCTGCATTCGGCTCCGCAGTGCCAAGGCGCATCGAGAGCAAAACACCTGCAACCGCAGCCAAAACGCCGCAAAGTACAAAGTTGATCACTTTATGACGCTTAACCCGAATGCCGGCTTCATGAGCAGACTTTATGTTATCTCCAATTGCGTAAGCTTCACGGCCGTGCCTAGTGTTGGAGAGCAACCACTGAAATAGCGCAGTAAAGCCAAGAAAAATCATTGCAGTTAGCGATAGGGGCCCCAGGTAAACTTCTGCGTACTCGGTATACGAGAAGTCTTCAACCATTAGGGCTTGCTCTCCCGTGTATATGAATACAACACCGCGGATACCGATCAATGCACCCAATGTAACGATAAAAGAGTGTATGCCAGATAAAGCTACCAGAGCTCCGTTCACGAAACCGAATGCGGCTCCGGAAAGGATCGCGAGCAGTATCGCAGGCAATGCCCCCATGCTGTCCTGCAGACCGATGGCGAGCGCACAAGCCATGGCTAAAATCGCGCCGACCGACAGATCAATCTCACCATTGATCATTACTAGTGTCATGCCGACAGCTAGCAGGCCAATAAAAGATCCTTGAGTGAGTACATTCCCCAAGTTATTCATGGTCAAAAAATAAGGGGATGCCCAAGAAAAAACTGCTATACAGATCGCTAGAAAAAACCATATGTGGTTCTCTCCAAGAATTTTCAGAACGCTACTCATGCTGCCGTATCTCTTGCTTTCAATCATGCGAAAATTCCTCCGCGCTTGGCAGCCAGATCAATCCAAACAGCGAGTATTATTACTGCCCAAGTTACCAGCCATTGAATGTAATAAGGAAACCCTAGTAAAAGTAGGCCATTCTGTACGAACCCCAGCATCGTAATTCCGATCACGGTACGCCAGATCGTGCCTGAGCCGCCTAGCATTGATGTGCCACCCAGAATGATGCCTGCGAGCACGGTAAGCTCGTAGCCTTGTCCGATAGTGTTTTGGGCTCCCATTACACGGCTTCCCATAATTATCGCGGCCACAGCAGTAGCGAAGCCTGAGATCATATAAGCGCAAAGGACTACCCAGCGTGTTCGCACGCCTGAAAATAGACTTGCGATCTCGTTTCCACCCACTGAGTAAATCCAACGTCCAAAATTGGTTCGCAAGAGAACGAAACTTGCTATGACCGCTACACCTAGAAAGAGCCACACGGGCATTGGAACGCCCAGAAGATCGCCGCGACCAAATATCTTGAACCAAGTTTCTTGCGGATTGGTGATATTTACGTTTGAGCCGCCGGAGTAAAGCAAAGTAAGACCCTGCAATAGTGAAAGCATCGCGAGCGTAACAATTAACGCATTTAATTTGAGGAAACCAACCAGGTAGCCGTTCACCACCCCAATGAGTAGCCCCACGGCTAATGTAGTTGCAATAGCCAAGGCGGGACCGGTCTGGTTGTGCTGGTCAACGACTAAGACTGTAAGCAGTGTCAACAGTGACCCTACCGATAGGTCTAGCCTCCCTGTGATCACAACAAATGTCACACCTATTGCAATCATCCCTGTGATCGAGACTTGGCGGATGACGTCCAATATATTGCCAATGGTTAGAAAAGAAGGTGCGTAGAGTGCGGTTACCACCAGAAAGATAGCGAAAGCTGCGATCAACCCATGTTTTCGCAAGGGTTCTTTCGCTTCTGCCCAAACAGACATATCGATGTCTCCTTCTAATTTTTATTAACGTTTTGGTCTAAATTGAATTAAATCCTACTTCATTCGTTTTTGTTGACACAGCTACCAAATGTCCAAAATTGATATTTATAGGCAATCATGCCTCGATGAATAATTGCGTCAAAAATGTCAGATTTGGATATCTTTTTCATTGTCATTGTTCGCGGCCCTGTGTTGATAATTTAGGGGACTTGTGGCGCTTGTCAGCGTGTGAGTCATTAACCCAGAAATCACCGGAGGCACCAGTGAAATTTAAGAATAAAATGGCAAAAGTGTCGGTTTTAGCAACATGTATCGGTCTGATGAGCGCAGCGGTTTCTGCTAGTGAAGCGCCCGAGTGGTTGGGAGGTGAGCTTAAAAAGCCGCTCTCAGAAACACGAATCGGCATTACTGTCCTTTACCCGGGATCAAACGCTTACCAGGCTAAGTACGCTGAGACTGCGGAACGTTACACTAAAGAACTAGGTCTCGACGCCACTGTAATGGACCCCCAGGGAGATCCTGCTACGCAGTTTAATCAGCTTCAGGATATGGTTTCACAAAACCTCGATGTCATAGTACTTTGGCCGACCTCACAGAACGCGCTTATTCCTGCTGTACGTCAGGCTGCACGCGCCAACATACCGGTAGTTACGTCAAACTCGCCCATTGGTGAAGCTGGTCGGCGTTACATTGCAGCTCATACCGGGCCTGATGATTGCTCTCAAGCCGAACAAGCTGCTGAGATGCTTGGCGACTCTTTGAATGGGAAGGGGAATATCGTTGTTGTAGAGGGCACACCAGGCTACACGGTGTCGATTCTTCGGAAGAACTGCTTCCTAGATAAAATGGAGGATTCTTACCCTGATATCAAAATCTTGGCGAGCCAAACAGCTGAGTGGAACCGCGAAAAGGCCCAGACCGTTATGGAGACCTTCCTGACCAAGTTCGGCGATGACATCGACGGCGTTTATGCATTCGACGACGGAATGGGATTGGGTGTAATAAGCGCACTGCAAGGCAAGGGTAAAAAGCCCGGCGAGGTTAAAGTCGTGACTTGTAACCTTTTCGGCGAGGGTTGGGACGCAATAAAAACAGGCTGGCATTCAGGCTCGAACAAACAGTCTGCCGAGGACGATGCAATTTTGGCGATCCAGACTGCCGTTAGGATTGCTAATGGTATTGATGTACCTGCGTTGGCCTCAATCGAGACTCCCAAGGTACAGGCGGGCAATGTCGATCAATTCGAACGTCCGAGCTGGTAACCGTTTCCTCACAGAGAGTGGTCCTGGTGACCGCTCTCTCTTTAATAACGCAGAGTTCTAGGCGTAACCATCAAGGCGTTGACCTCTTTTTGCCTTTTTTGCTTTCAGACAAAGTCGCTTTTGGCGTCGCAGATTTAGGCCCAGCGTCGCTCGGCTTGCCTTAATCCTCGCCGCTGATAAAGGTAATCCGCAAAGAGAGTTAGGTCAGACAGCTTTTAAGAATAAAGGAGGCTAGCTATATGACACCTCAAAATAAAATTTACGACTTTGTCGTGGTTGGCGCGGGCTCAGCAGGCTGTGTTGTTGCTGGTAGACTGAGCGAAGCAGGGTACAAAGTTCTGTTGCTGGAAGCAGGCGGTAGGGCCACCAATCCTTGGATACATATCCCTCTAGGGTATGCGAAGCTTTACTCAAATCCCAAGGTGAATTGGATGTATGAGAGTGAATCCGAGCCGAACCTAAATGGACGCAAGCTGTTCCAGCCAAGAGGTAAGGTAATTGGCGGTTCGGGATCTATCAACGGCATGATATACATTCGCGGACAGGCTGAAGATTTCGATACGTGGGAAGCACTGGGGTGTGAGGGATGGGGGTTTAATGATGTATTGCCATTCTTCAAGAAATCCGAGGATCAGCAGCGAGGCAAGAGCGAACTTCACGGAACGGGTGGACCTCTATCCATCTCGGATCTGCCGTCAACTTTTGAGTTAGGCGACGCGTTTCATGATTCATCTCACAAACTAGGTTCGCCTTACAACGACGATTTCAATGGTGAAACTCAGGAGGGCACTGGTTATGTTCAGGTAAATACCAAGAACGCACGCCGCTGGAGTACTGCCGATGCCTTCCTAAAAAAGCCGATGGCGGAGAACGTTACAGTAAAAACTGGTGTTTCTGTTAACAAGTTAGGGGTCGAGAACGGTGAAGTGACTGGCGTGTACTATACAGACGCAACGGGCGAACATGTATGTAAACCAACGAAAGAGGTTATCGTTTGCGCTGGAACGTTTAATTCACCGAAGCTTCTTGAACTCTCAGGTATTGGTGACAAACAGCTTTTGGAGCAGAGGGGCGTAGATGTCATCCATCACTTACCAGGAGTCGGTAACAACTTGCAAGACCACTTCGGTGTTGGGGTGGAGTATCGAGCGTCTAAGCCGGTCACAGTTAACGACCTCTACAATAATCCATTCCGAGGTGGAGCGGCTCTTGCTCGTTACCTATTATTTAAATCAGGTCCGTTTGCGAGCAACGGCAATTACTCGAATACCTTTATCAGGACTTCTGAGGACGTTGAGCGTCCGGATATGATGATAACGTTGATGTCTTGGTGCACCGGAGAAGATTTGCAGCCTCACCCGTTCTCTGGATTCACGATTCTAGCTGAACATATTCGCCCAGATTCTCGGGGGTCGGTTCATATTCGTTCTAAAGATCCGCAGGATCAACCCGCCATAAGGTTTAACTTTCTCGAGACTGAAGCCGACCAAAAAGCTGCTATAGCTGGTCTACGTCACTCACGAAAGATAGCGCAGACTGCACCAATGAGTAGTTTTGTAGACCAGGAACTGCTACCGGGTCCAGACTGCAACACTGATGAAGAGTTGTTGGCGCATTGCCGCGAAAATGGTTTGTCGCTTCTGCATTGCGTTGGCACATGTAAGATGGGTGTGGATCACATGGCAGTTGTAGATCCTAGATTGAAAGTTCGAGGTCTCAACGGTTTGCGCATAGTCGATGCGTCGATAATGCCAAGAATCGTGTCAGCTAACACTAACGCAGCTACGATTATGATTGGTGAGAAAGGCGCACAAATGATTATCGATGACTGGAGTTAGGTTACAACTCACAGGATGACTGAGAAAGTCGTTTTTTTGCAGGAGATAATAATGGTTCGTTTTTGTTTATTTGGTTCTGGGCGAATGGGTGAGTTGTTTGCAAATATTTTGGTTTCCAATCCTGATGCCGAGCTATCTGCAGTGATTAATCCCAATTTAACCTCTGCACATAAACTCGTCGATAAGTTTGGTGGACGAGCATTTTCAAGTTTAGAGGATTGTTTGGAGCAGATAACAGTGGATGCAGCGATCATCTGTTCTCCGACGAATACACATCTGGAAATAATTTCCCAAGTAGCAAGGGCGGGTATTGCTATGCTCTGCGAAAAGCCAATTGATCTTAGCCTTGAACGCGTTGACGAGTGTATAAAACTTGTTGAGCAGAACCAGGTCCCATTTGCTGTCGGATTTAACCGTCGTTTCGATCCAACTGTGGCCGCACTTAAAAAGCGCTTGGATCGAGGAGACTTGGGGCGGCTAAATATGTTGATGTTGACTAGCCGTGACCCTGCACCACCACCGCTAGATTACATCCGTCGGTCGGGCGGGTATTTCTGTGACAGTACCATACACGATATAGACCTTGCCTGTTGGCTAACGGGGGAAAGTCCAGTGGAAGTGTTTGCAATCGCAAGTTGCCTTGTTGATTCGGAAATTGGCGATGTTGGGGATGTCGACACGGCGATGACAACCCTTAAAATGCCAAGTGGGACGCTTTGCAACATAAATAACAGTCGCCGTGCTTGCTATGGTTTTGATCAGCGTATTGAAGCCTTCGGTGAGCGAGGGATGCTTCAGACTGAGAATCAGCGCGATGTGCAATTAAAAGAGTTTACAGGTCACGTGACAGATGCCAGACCGACTCTAAAGTACTTTTTTCTTGAGCGGTATGCTGAATCGTTTGAAGCAGAGGTAGCGTCTTTTATTGACAACTATAGATTAGGGCAAGCCCCAGGGCCAACAGCAGTCGACGGACGGAGGGCCTTGGCAATCGCTCAGGCATGCGAGGTATCTCGAAAAGAGGGGCGCTCTGTTCCATTGTGACCTTGTGGTGTGTTGGAGGCCAGCGCTCCCTAGGCGTCGAAGTCAGGTTTCGAAGTTGTACTGTAAGACTCTAAAGCGAGTATAAACAGTTTACGTGCTCGTCCGACCTTATTTGGTGGCAATGAGACCGCTTCGCTTGGAGATATTTACGAAGTTTTCAAGACACATAGCCAACGGCTAGGAAAGTTGATGACAAAAGATGAACTTTTAAGAGTACTTGAGTTTGTTGATACCACACAAAGCTTAACTGTGCAGGATGTTGCATTGACTGCTGTAGACCCCCGGTGGAATCTGATTTGTTATGCTGTCCGCCGACACTTTGAGGGCAAGCTGATCACCAGTACTGGATTAGCGAGTGCATCCGGAGTGCCCTATGGTACTGCGATGCGACGTATTGACGAGTTAATCGACGAAGGTCTTTTGCTCAAGAGAGTGAGGTCTAAAACAGGGAAATCGTTTTCGCTACATCCTACGCGCAGCCTTTTGAAGGAGTTTGAGGTCTTTGCGGGCCAGCTCAAATCTCACGTAGGTCGAACGTTTGGCTTCATTTCCGAAGATAACTCCGCCGATGATTTTTATTTTGGGGGCTCATATGGAAGTTCTAGGGTGTTAGGCTTCCCCAGCGTATTAGAGGAGGGGATTGGATACAATCGGACATTAAGAATCCTTACCCCTTCTGATCCTACATTTAAATCGTTATCTGATTTCTCTGCTAACTTGACAGAGTTATGTGGAGGGCGTCTCGAAATTATTAATCTATCCTTGGATGAGTTACACGACGAATTGATTCTAAATACGGAGCGCTCGGAAAGCAGGTACGACATCGTAGCAATTGACTTGCCGTGGATTGGAGAACTGGTAAAAATCAACAGCATAGCTTCGCTTACACCGCTGTTGGAGACCGACCGTTATCGCCACTATGACTTCCACAGTGCAGCATGGCAGGCTTCAAATTATGAGGGAGAGCAGTACGCAATTCCTATTCAACCTACTGCTGAATTACTTCTTTACCGCACAGATTTGTTTGCCAAGAACTATTTATCCCCCCCAAACAACACAGTAGAAATTATCAACTGCGCCAAACAGCTGCATAAATCAGAACGCGGCTTGAGCGGAATAGTGATGAATTTTGGTGCTGGGACTCCGGTAGGGCATACCTTTATGCATGCTTTAGCGGATTTTGGGCAGCCGCTAATCGATCTACCCAGCCTGGATAACGATTTTGGACTGAACAATCTGTCGGGTGAGCACTATCGACCGCGTTTAGATAGTGAGGCTAGCTACGCCGCTGCAGAATTTTTAATGGAATTGCTGGATTTTTCTCATCCGCTGAGTTTGGACTGTAACTGGGATAAACGCATACGTATATTCGCCAATGGAGAGGCGGCAATGACATATGGTTGGTCTATCCGTGCTTGTGTATTTAAAAATAATCAGCAGAGCCCAGCTTTTGGTAACGTCGAATATCTTCCACACCCTCCGTCACCGGGCAGCAGAATCGTCTCGCCAATCGGTGGCTTCTCTTTGGGAATACCAAAGAATCAATCATCTGAGCGAGTTGATAAGGCTTGGTCGATGATTAAGTACCTGACTCAACCGGAGATGATGAAGTGGTACGTTTTAAATGGAAATCTCTCTAGTCCTCGTTTTTCGACTAGTGCAGATCCCGAGGTTCGAGCGTTCAGTCCCTTGATCGAACGTGTCGATCTTATGGAAAAAAAAGGTCAGTTGCAGAGTTGGCCAAGGCCTGCGATTCCCGAATTCAATGCAATCACCCAAATTTTGGGCGAAGAAATTCATGCAATGCTTCGAAAGAAGACATCAATCAGTCGAGCGCTCCAATCTTCGCAATCGAGGGTCGATCAATTAATGCGAGCGAATGGATACTACTGAGGAGTCAATTCGAAACTGAATCTGAATTTTAATAAAATCGCTAACTCCCCAGCATGTTGTGATCTTTTGCTCTTCATTCAGTAACAGTGTATTCCGGACATTCAAACGTACAACTTCGACCCGACTGAATGACGGCTTTGGGCAAACCTCTGCTACTGGATTAGCC
>Ga0209955_1000256_pt1 | contig 20181 bp, 13 predicted proteins | sample SalPonA_A_H2O_MG_FD_185716 | JGI IMG/M metagenome (GOLD analysis project Ga0209955, IMG submission 185716) | Water microbial communities from South San Francisco under conditions of wetland restoration - Salt Pond MetaG R2A_A_H2O_MG (SPAdes)... | ecosystem: Environmental > Aquatic > Non-marine... | reverse complement strand
CAAACAGCAGCAGCAGCAGCAGCAGCAGCAGCAGCAGCAGCAGCAGCAGAGCATATCTCTCTCAACAACATGTCAATACTGCTGGCGGAAGACAACGCCACTATCCGAATGACAACAGAACTTTTACTCACCCGTGAAGGCGCCATGGTGACTTGCGCTGAAGATGGGCAAATAGCACTTGAGGCTGCTAGCCAAAGCACATTTGATTTAGTACTCACTGACTATTTCATGCCAAACATGGACGGTGACGAATTGATTAAATCTCTTAGAGCCAGCGGCTTTGAAAAGCCCATCATTGCCGTGACAGCAGCGACTGTAGGAGACGAAATAGATAAGCTATTGGTGTCTGGTGCTAACGCCGTTCTGATGAAGCCACTTTCAATCTCTGACATTAAAGACGCCTTGAAAGACATTAGCACACCCTGCTCTAAACAACCCCGCCAACCCAAAAAAGCTGGCCTGTCTGTGAATTGGGAAAGGATTGATAATATTTTTAAAGGTAACCATAAAACACTCCATCCATTACTCGAAGAAGTTTGTCAGGATGTAGGCGGTGTCGTTTCATCCCTGACACCCTCAACCACTATTGATAGAGAGACTGCCCACAGAATCAAAGGAAGCTGTCTCAACATTGGATTTGAGAAGCTTGCGGAATATTTTTCACAAGTGGAGCAAGTGGTAAAACAACAACAGCCACTACCTGAAAGCCTTATCAACGCCATACAGGAAGAACTTGTACAGGTGCGTCAAGCCGTTGAACAGCGAATCACTGATTCAGCCACTCTACACTAACTCAACAGCGGCTATCGCAGATACTATGAACGCTGAATAAATGTCGCGATCACTGCGTGTTCGCGACCCACAAGGTCAAGCCCATCGGGAAGTAGTGCAACATTCGGACGCAACGGCGTCAAAGTCACAGCGACACTACACCACTAACGGGGGATGATTTATAGTCATGAGCACTGAATCATTATCACGATCACTGCGTGTTCGCGATCCACAAGGTCAAGTCCCTCGGTAGTAGAAAAAATTCGACTCTACACCACTAACGGGGGATGATTCATAGTCACGAGCACTGAATCATTATCACGATCACTGAGTGTTCGCGATCCACAAGGTCAAGCCCCTCGGGAAGTAGTGCAACATTCGGACGCAATGGCATCAAAAGTCACGCGCAATATGAGTTCATAATGGTTGATTGACCCGCGCCAACATAGTCAATTAAAAAACAAATGACAGGCTTGCATCATTAACAGAACAAGACATTGCCACATGGTTAGCACGCAGCCAAACCCATGAGGCAGTATTAATGGCCGGCCATGTGGGTTACCTAGTTCGATCACAACATTCAATAAACATTGTTAAAACCAACGCATGTTACTATGCTGTAGCAACAAACCCCCTGGATGCAGCATGCCTACTCTAATTAACCGCCATTTCTCCGACAACAACACCAATACGCTACTAATCCTTATGTGGAGTGTTTTAGCTATTATTGGAATGACTATGAGCTTTGTTATCTTTGATAACTGGCAAACTCAGCAAAAAGCGGTTCATGCCAAGTTTGAAGTCGTTGCTAAAAAGCTACAGCAAAGCGCTGAAGATCAACTTGGTGCCTTTATCCAAGGGGGGCTGCAAGATGTAACCATATTAGCGTCGTCGCCACTGCTTAAAATGGCCGCCGCTGAAATTATTGCTGTTGATACTCAGAGCTATCAACAGTTACTGAAATTGGAATGGATAAATCAAATACAGCTCAATCCCGTTTACAGCCAGCTGCGTTTTATTGATGCTGCGGGATACGAAATTTTTCGCATCGACCAAAATGACTCCGAAGTCTCATGGAAAAGTGGCGATGATCTGCAATACAAAGGAAATCGCGACTATTTTAAAAAAGCCATAGCTTCAGACAAAGACACTTTTATTTCTAAAATAGATCTCAATGTTGAATATGGCGAGGTGCAAGTTCCACACACACCAACGATTCGGATTGCTCACAAGGTTGTATTTGAGGATGAGTTGACGGGCATCATCATTGTTAACCTAAGTCTTCGCGAATTTTTTCAAAATATGCTGCCAAGCCAATCAGATAATGAATACTACTTATTTAATGCTGATGGTTTTTTTCTTGCCCCTAGTACATTGGCTTGGGGCGCACAGTTAAATACTCTCAATACTATGCAAACCTTAGCCCCTTCGGTTTGGTTAAGCATTAAACAACAGAGCTTACCGCAAAGCATGTATGGCACTGACGGTTGGATAAGTCCAATTAACTTAAACTTGCCAGAGGCCAGCTCTCAGGAAAGCTATTATTTATGGGTCAAGCATCCTGGCTCACTCGCTGAACTGCTACGAAAATATTCCATCTATTCAATGATCGTAGGCCTATTGACTTGGGTCTTTATAATAGCTGTGGGATGGTACTGCACTAATCTCTTATTGGCTCTTGCCATGAAAAGTCAGCAAGCCATAGCGGCAGCCGATAAAGCCATAAAAGCCGAACGTGCTAAGTCGACATTTTTAGCGCGCATGTCTCACGAAATTCGCACCCCCATGAACGGTATATTTGGACTGATACAGATTACTGAAACAGAATCAAACTTAACCCAAGTCAAAACCAATATGCGCGACGCTAAGGATTCTTTTGAACTGCTTAAACGCGTTATTGACGATATTCTCGACTTTTCAAAACTAGAAGCCGATAAACTGACCCTACATTCCAAGCCATTTGATACGCAAAAACTGCTTAAAACTGTGGGTGGCATGCTGTCACACATGGCGATCAACAAGTCACTTGATCTATGGATCGATATCGACCCAGACATACCCAGTCACTTGATAGGCGATGAAAACCGTATCAAGCAAGTGCTGTTTAATCTCATAAGCAATTCAATTAAATTTACCAATCGCGGTGAAGTTGTGATTCGACTATCTGTGTTAGACCAAGATAGTAAATCCGTTCAGATTGGATTTGATGTTGCCGATACGGGCATTGGTATGACACAAGAAGAGGTTTCTCGAGTCTTTTCTCCCTTCGAGCAGGCGAGTGAAGAAACCGCCGCAAACTTTGGTGGGACGGGTCTGGGAGTTTCTATTTGTAAGGAGCTCGTCGAGCTCATGGGCGGAACCATCTCCTGTGAAAGCGAGTATGGGCGTGGCACAACGTTTAGTTTTAACCTGCGCCTGAATCGATGCTCGATAGAGCAAGACAACACTACATTCAGTCCCCCCCCCTATCAAATTCATCATGCTTTGCTGCTAACCGAGAATGCTAACGCCCGCATCATTCTTGAACGCCAGTGTCGCACGCTTGGCTGGTTTACTCGTTCCTACCAGTCTTTTTCAGCATTTGAGCAGGCGTTAAACGAACTAAGCAAGATTCCGCTTAAACAAATAGTCATTATCATCGACGGCTCGCTGTTTAGTAAATCGTCTTGGTCTGCTCCCCTTAATGAGTGGGCTCATCATCACGCTGATGATGAGTCGCATCGTTTGCTCATCATTGATCACAACGATGAACTTCATCGTGACAAAGTAGATTCACTAAAATTAGCGAAACTCAGAAAACCCATCACCCCCTCAAGCCTCTATGACTCGGTGTACGGAAAAATGATATTTGAGGCCGATCAGCATGCGAACGCTACCGGAGAAGATCTCCCTTTACAAAACATCAGAATATTATTGGCCGAAGACAATCTAGTGAACCAGATGGTGGCCTCAACTATGCTGAAAGGATTAGGGGCAGAAGTAGACGTTGCCGTTAATGGTTCAGTAGTTTTAGATATGCTCAATTCAAACGGCCCGTTTGACATTATTTTGATGGATATGCAAATGCCAGTAATGGGCGGCATTGAAGCCACAAAAGCCATTCGCTTAGTAGATAAGTGGCAGGACCTACCCATTATTGCGCTTAGTGCTAATACACTCGATGAAGACCGCATACGATGCATTGATGCCGGCATGCAAGACTTTGCGTCAAAACCCATTTATAAAGATGACATTTTAAAAGCCATTACCACCAATTTGGCTAACGTTAAAACTAGCTCATCCTCGAATTAGCCATCGCCCTACATATCTTATAAACCGACTGTGAACATCACGATCGCTGCGTGTTCGCGACCCACAGGGCCTTGTGGAACAGTTTTTTTGAGGCGTCGATGTGCGGGGGTAGACCGAAGCTGTCGGCAACAACATTCGTCCACAACGGTGTCAAAAGTCGCTAGTGCTGCGCATTAGTGACACACACATTGGATCAAACTACTACCCTAGCCTTTTAGATATGATCGTTTTAGCTGACGATTTAAAAATGCCATTTTATAAGAAGATTGGCATTCTTCTCATCTTGACCATCGATGCCAAATTTATTCTTCCAATAGACATATTCCAGCCCCACGTCCAAACGGCCAGAGGTCATACCCAAGGCGGGGCCAATGTTGTATTTTAGTTGAGGACTCAATAGAAAGCCGCTCGCCACTGATCCAAATTTGTTATGCGTAGCATCTACAATGTCCCAAAAACCATCGAAACGGAAGTTCCCGCTTTCGAAACTCCAATTAATCGAAATCTGATTATGGTCAGCTTTCTGGATGTCTACGAGTTTATCGTTGATGCGTCGATAATAAACCACATTGAAATAGTCAGCTCCCGGCACGACTAGACCGACTCCGAATCCATATAGATAATTTGTAAAGCCTGAAGTCGCCGCTTGGTGCTCGATTTGACCCGCGAGGTACAGGCTGTTGATAACCCCATACTCAAGTTTTGCGACATCTACGTTGGCACCTATCTCGCCGTAGATCTCGTCTGCGCTGCCATCGTCATTGGTCAATGCATCCACGAAAGTGAACGTCGATCCCCAATTGTGGCCACTGGCATGTTCGATCGTTATGCCCTTGCTGCCGTATTCATAACCGGCAAAGGGATTCAAATAATCCTCACCCCTCAAGTAACTGACACTAAAATCGGACCAAATCTGATCCGCTGAAACGGCTGAGGAACAGCTGAGTATGACACCTAACAATGCCGCAATAACACTATACTTCATAGACTGTTTCGCCATACTACAGACCAACCTTATCAATTTTGATCAATTTACCAAATAGTAGCTCAGCAAAGCGACCAATAAATGTGCCACATCAAATTAAGAGCTTGAAAATGAGTATTTTGGTGCCTTGAGGCAACTTTGGAGACATAGGCACAGAGCAAAGGCTTTCTATGTCAACAGCGCTACCTGGTCGCAAGCCCACAATCGGCTTCGATATCAATGGGAATTACATGTTACGATCGTAATGAATTTAAAGTCATCGAACTTCGAGAAGCTCAATATGCAAGACGCAGCCGCTGTCATCGCCACCACACAAACCTGGGTCAGCAACATGGTTGTTGGACTTAATTTATGCCCGTTTTCTCACTACGTTGTTGAAAACAACCAACTACGCTACAGCGTAACTGAGACACAAGACAAACAGCAGCTCATGAACGAACTCATACATGAGCTGCAATGGCTCGAAAACCATCCGGAGATTGAAACCACGCTGCTGATTCACCCAGGGGTACTTAATCACTTTGATGACTACCTAAATTTCCTCGACGTGGTTAACCAAAGTTTGCCGCTGATGGATTACGAGGGGATATTTCAAGTCGCCAGCTTTCACCCTGACTACCAATTTGGTGGCACTGGAATTGATGATGTAGAAAACTTCACCAATCGCTCACCCTATCCCATGTTGCACATACTTCGAGAGGCAAGTGTTGAGCACGCCATCGCAAACTTTCAAGGTGACATTGATGCCATTCCAGATCGCAATATCGAACGCTTAACATCAATGGGTCGCGATGCGGTATTAGCCCTCGCAATGGGGAGCACTAAACAACACAAACAATAAGTGCGTAGCAATCTCTGCAGGGCGGCACACAAAACAAACGTTGGAATTAGTTGATGCCGTTTTGTGGAACGTCGATGTGCCGGCAGGGATTAAAGGCTGTTTTATGAACATTGGATTTGACAAGCTTGCGGAATATTTTTCACAAGTGAAGCCATTGGTAAAACACCAACAGCCACTACCTGCAAGACTTATCAACCCCACACAGGAATAACTTGCATATATGCGTCGAGCCATTGAACTGAGATTCACTGATTCAGCTAACCTGCACTCACGCTACTGAGGATAACACCACAGTACTTCTAAAAAGCTTTGTATTGCTAAACTATCAAGACATCAAGTATCGACAGCATCAGCTCGCCGTGAATGCCTTACTGTAAAAACCGTCTTATCGACTGATTTACCGCCGCAGGGTCGGTCATGTGTAAGCAATGCCCCTGGGAATCAATAATTTCAAGCGTGGAATGCGAAAGGTGGGCATGCATATATTCACCTACCCCAATATTCGCCATAGCATCGTTACTACTTTGTATAATTAAAGCGTTATTTTTAATTTTTGGTAACAAGTCACGGTGGTCTGCAAAAAACGTGGCCCGCGCAAAGGAACTGGTTATGAGTGGCTCGGCACGACAAAAACTGGCGGCAAGCTCTTCAGACATATGATTATCACTAGGCAAACCCATCGCTATAGGTGCTAAATAATTAGCCCAACCAATATAGTTAGTTTCTAACAGACCGATCAGCTCCTCGAGGTCTTCGCGCTCAAAGCCACCTTCATAATCTGGCCGATCATTAATAAAGCAAGGGGATGGGCACACCATGATGAGGTCTCCGACCAAATCCGGACGTTTTAGAGCGGCGATCTGCGCGATGCTTCCGCTGACTGAATGCCCTACGATAGCCACATCCTCTAAATTGAGAGAATCCAATATTTCAATGATATCTTCGGCATACCCATCGAGGGTTGAATAGCGCTCTAATGAAAAAGCTTCTGCCTCGGATCTACCTGCACCCACATAATCAAACAAAATGACGCGATAAGTATCTAGCAGCAAAGGCACCAAAAATCGCCACATATTTTGATCGCAACCAAACCCATGCGCTAGCAATAAGGGCTTGCCGCTTGGATTACCTAGCTCCATAACATTATTACGACTAATAATATGCGGCATAGTGTGTTTTCCCAGAATAATCAGTACTTAAAAAGATAATAATCTTACTGATAATATAGCTCGATCATTGATGACTCATACAGTGTAGTCAAACCAACACACATAACAAAAAAAGACTTAAAAATGACAAGCCAAACTTATTGAAACCAAGCATTGAAAAAGAGTGTACTGTTGTCTTTTACGTCATGGACGAGTAACGGGGCATGAGTCAATGTTGTTCCTTTTAGGCGGTACTTTTATATTGTTCGATTGTCGCATTGACGTTCTTGACTGATTTATCAAAAACTAAATGTATATTTTCTAACAAGGTGTGCAATATCTCTACAGAGTCAGTGTTAGCCACATCAAATGCTAAAATGGCCCTTTCTATTTCAAGGCAATGTTGCGCTATTTCCTCGATACCCAGTGTCACCGATGATCCTTTGAGCGAATGAATTTCATTTTTAAGATCACTGAGATTCATTAAAAATGCTTGCCGATTATCGCTTAGATGATTCAATTGTTGTTCAGCAGATTGAAGCCAAACACCATAAACCATTTCATAGGTTTCGATATCATGATCAAGTCTTATCAAAGCAGCTTCAAAGCCAGTGTCAGAAACGCAACTATTCATACTTGAATTCTTTACCCCATTCCCGTCGACTGACGTGAGCATATCAAGCATCGCTACCTTAACCGCAGCTAAATACTTGGTGTTGTAGACCATGAAATACCAGACATCTACCGTGTGATAATATAAAAAATCGTAAAATTTTTACGTCACCACAGCTAATTGCCGGTAAATACTTGTAACAACTAAAACACAAAGATGCAACAAAATCAAAACAAACGCTACCTAATTTAGCTCACTTGAGCACCAGAAAGAGCAATATCTACTGCACTTTTACCCATGGTCTGATCACCCACGTACTGGGGATCGAATGCTTTGCGAGTAAAGATTCGCCTCACCATGGGCTCAAAATATTCTAATGGCTTGGTTGGGTAATCAGGATCAAAAGAGGACTGGTCCCATTTTTCACAAAAATCAACACAGGATTGATACCACGGATGATCTTTCAAATATTCTCGCTCATCGGGGTTTCCACCGAGGTGGTGGATGTAATAATAGTTTTGGAACAGTCCGTGCTGATTAATCACCCAAGTGACCTCAGGCCTAACATAGGGGCGAAGTATTGATGCTGCATACTGGGAGTGGTTATAAGGTGCCAGGTCATCACCAAGGTCGTGGATCAGAGCCGCCACAATCATTTCTTCGTCGGCACCATCTGCTTCGGCACGAGTGGCTGACTGCAGCGAATGCTCTAGTCGACTCACCTGATACCCTGACAGGGTATTTTCCAGTTGGCGTAAAGCGTGCAAAATGCGGTCGGGAAGTCCCTTGGCGTACTCTTCCTCGTGGGCGGTCAAAAATTCATATTCTTCACGAGTGCCGTCTTTCATCTGACGGAAGGCAACGGTTTTCATACTAGGCCCCTAATTTTCTCATCAATGCTTTGTAGCGCCCCTTGGGTCCATCGAGGTCGATATATGCACCCTGTAAATGGCGGCGTCCCTCGTTGGGATTGAAACTGGTTCGGCCGTGCAGCACGCGATTGTTGTGAAACATCTGCAACTGGCCGGGCTCCAATCTAAAACACCATTGGTACTGTGGATCACAGAACAATTCACCAAGGCGTTTTCTGGCGCGGTGAAACACAATTAACTCATGTTCAGGCAGCAACGGCAAATAATCCAACCGCGGGCTATAGGCCACACCGACCACGTTACCATTAATATCGGTTTCAATCATGGTGCGACGTTCGACCAATTCGATGTCTTCATCAAGATAGCGGTAGCGCACCGGTACGCTACACAACAATTTAAAGCCCTCGGGATCCTCGGCGCGCAGCTGCTCGATCACCGCCAAACTATCTGCCAGGGTGGATAGGCCCTGGGTAGTATGGTTTTCCAAGCAGTGCAACAACTGAATACCTGGAATTGGACTGCGGTAAGGGTTGTCGGTATGGGGTCCCAGCGCCACAGAACGGTAGGCAAGGTCAGTAGAGTTAGGGCGAGAAAATACTTCAAAAAACATCCCAAAATTGGTCTCGCGAACGTGGCCAAAAATCTTACCTACATCGATTAGCGCGCCCGACTCAGTAGGCACATTGTCAATAATTAACACGCCGTAAGTTAGAAAGGTTTCCAGTCCCTTACGCAGGCCTTGGTCGGTAGAAAGTTCAGCCAAGTCAATATAAAAGAGCGACTTATCGATATCGCTACGCCATGCTTTAGCCTCGGGCACCACTCCGGCTGGATTAAAGTCAGCGTCGAATTCTCTCAAATCGTAGGCGCCACTGTAACCGTCGCTGAAACTCAGCTTCACGCTATTATCCGACAGCTTTTTCACCTCGGTAAGGGTGATGTTTTGATCCAAAAAGTGTGGATCAAACAGCCTTTGCTTAGTGACGCCATCCAAATTATCGGGGTCCTGACAGCGCTCGCGCAACCACAGCGCGGGAAGAGTGTATACCTGGCCACTACAGGTGGCAGACAAAGTACATGCATGTTCGTTGATGTCGTAGCTTACCGGTTGCATAGTTTTACCCTCAAAGATGTGGCGCTAGTATCTTTTAAAACGTGGTTGTAATACAGTGGCAAGAACTTATAAACAACATGCATATTTATTATGATAGAAGCCTTTGAAGCACCCAACTTGAACTGCCTTATTGCCTTTGAAAGTACTGTTAAGCATGGCTCTATGACCAAAGCAGCGGCGCTATTGGGCATCAGCCAACCATTAGTTTCTCAAAGAATCAGAAGTCTGGAAGAAAGCTTGGGCGGAACGCTCGTCGATCGCACCAAAAAGCCCATTACCCCAACCGCTGAAGGGCAGAAATTTTACGATCAAATCAGAGGCCCACTGGCAGCCATATTGGTAGCGTCAGACACTCTTAGAAATGATTTCCACCACACCAAAACCAAGATCTCAATCGGCGCCTATTTTGGCTTTGCATTTCACTGGCTAATGCCAAGATTGCAACGCCTTCAAGAAGCCTTCCCTGATTATCTGTTCGACATTTTACCCACTAATAGCCAAGCGGATTTATTCGCGCTTCATACAGATATCGTATTTCACTACGCTGAAAAAGTGGGCCAATATCAACTCGAACAAATGTTCTTTCATGAAGAAATTTTTCCCGTATGTTCACCGCAATTCGCCAAGGCCAATAACCTAATACCCCAGCAAAAGCTGACAGATTTATCCGCCCTTCCGATTCTCCATAAAGATATTGATGATGCACGCTGGCCGAACTGGCGTGGCTGGGCAGAGCAACTTGGCATTACGCCCTCCAAAAGACCGGTGACATTGCGCTATAACAATTACCCCTTAGTGGTCGAAGCTGCCATGCACGGACAAGGCATTTGCTTGGGCTGGGAGCACTTGGTTAATCAATTTGTCCATGATGGTAAATTAATTCCACTCGAACCCAGACTCATTAATCGGCAGCGGGGCTATCAATTATGCTCAAACTACGCCTCCACAAAAACCGTTAAAGGGGTGATTGATTGGCTAATGGACGAAAACAAACGTGAACTTTCCAGCACCAGCTTTCATACGGCATACCCCAATATGTGATGAGAATTGGTGGCAAACCACATTTAGCAGTCTATTAAAGTATCTTTTTTGTTTTAAAGGTGGTTTACTAAGAAAAATGTAACAGGCTTGTAAAAAGCATGATGGCTTACTCTCTGGAAGAAATTTTTAAATCGCGTACACGGTTGAAAAATCAGCTATACGCTTTTGTGGCCATATTGGTGGCTGCTTTTATCGTTTTTTTATTTGTTTATTCCAGTCAAACCGATACTTCAAAAGAATTATCAACATTACAACACATTGAAAGATTAGTTCTAGACGCGGAAACTGGTCAACGCGGCTATATCATCACTCAAGACAAAAAGTTTTTAGAACCTTATATCAATTCTCACAAAACTATTTATCAACTCAAAGACAGTCTTACATTCCTAGATCATGAAGCAGATCTAAATAAACTCTTCCAGCTCATTAATGAGCGTGAAAAATATTTTGAATACACGATTGAGCTCACCTCATCAGGAGACTATCAAGACGCTAAAGCCATTGTCAGCCGGGGCATGGGGAAAGCTTACACCGATGGTATTAGAGCCCAATTAGCATTAATAAAAGACAACGTACTCCGCGAAAAAGCACAAGGGCAAACCACTATTTTTATCTTTGCAGCTTGTCTTATTGCGCTGTTTCTTGGGCTTATTTTTTATTTACTGGAAAAAAATCAGTCGCTTTTTGAAACCATTGAGAAAAATAGCCTGACGCCAATCAATGCACTGGGCAAAACACTCAAAGATTTTAGCCACAATAATGACACCCTCATTACGGTTCCCGAACACTCCCCCATTGAAGTCACTAGGCTTTATGAATCAGCGATTGAGATGCGCCATCAAATTATTAATCAGAATAAAAAGTTAGAAGAAAGCGCTAAACAGCAAAACAAAATGTTTGCCATCATTAGTCATGAATTAAGAACCCCTGCTGCGGCATTGAAGTACCTAACAACAGAACAGAAAAAAAATGCCGCAAGCAACACTTATGACAAAAAAATTGCGGATACCGTCGACCACTTACTGGGCGTGCTTGACGATATGCGTGCGGCTACTCAACCTAACTTTGTGGTTCAGTCAAAGCCCCAGATGATTGATGTACAAGATAAGCTAGCCACATCGTTAAATATTGTCAGCAACATCATTGAAAACCATGATTTTGAAGTCATTATCGAGCCGCCCAGTCAATTAATTCCAACGCTCTTTTTAAACGGTCAGTTACTGGTGCAAATCAGCAGCAATCTTATTAAAAATGCAGCATTTTACAGTGGTGGTAGCCAACTACATATTGTGACCTCCATCATTGATGAATCAGACAAATCGATGACTCTTTCGATATTGTTCAGCGACAATGGCACAGGTATTGATGAAGATATTGTCGATACATTATTCGACCCCTTTGAACGCGGCCATTCGCACAAAGATGGAACCGGTCTTGGGCTTCACTTGAGTAAGCAATTTGCGCAGGAGTATTTGGGGGGCGATTTAGTACTACAACCTTCTAGCCAAGGTGCCTGCTTTGAATTAATGATTGAGGCACCTAAATATGCAGTACAAACACCCCCCCCATCCAATAAAGTGCTGTCTAATCTCGACATACTTATTGTAGAGGACAATCCCACCATTATGACGGCCACAGAAGCGATGCTGAGCAGTGCAGGTGCAAAAACCCAAACCGCCTACAATGGTACTGCGGCGTTGCAGATACTTAACACCGAGAGTTTCGACCTGATTTTAACGGATATTTTTATGCCAGAGATGGATGGCTATGAGCTCATAAAAACACTTCGTGAACAAGGCTACGACAAACCTGTTTTCGGTATGACAGCTGCCATCATCGGTAATGAAATAGATGAACTTTACCAAGCCGGCGCGGATAAGATTCTGACCAAGCCCTTTACCGTGGAAGAGCTAAAGCGACTCTGGCTACCATGCCATTCAACTTTTATCGAGTAAACATACCCCAATCTATGGCTTTTCCGCCTATTTCTCTAACTGCAAATACCGAAATTTAAGCGTCAACTCCTTGCACTCCTTACAGAATTTACTAGATTTAGGCTTTTAAACAATACCATTACGATTTTAAGGGCTTTTATGATACCCAATGCTAACAACGGTTCCTTTTTCTCAAGGGTAAGATCAAAGTCGCTCAAATCCATTGACACGATAATTGTACCAATAATTTTAACCATCGCTGTCCTTGAGCTAATCGTTATGAGCATTTTGAAATTGCTCATTCCCGAACTCAACCCCATTTTAGCAATCGCTATTGATGTTGTAATATTAGGCACTTTGACCCTATTAGCTCTTAAACTGTATTTAGTTCCATTTTTAAAAAAACAACAGTCTTATGCTTTACGTGATATCGAAGACCTTGTTAATACCATTGAACATCATAGTATCTTTGCATCCGTTGCCCCCGATGGCACAATTTTAACGGTCAATGACAAATTTGTTGCGATTAGTGGCTATTCTGAAAAAGAGTTAATTGGCCAGAACCACCGCATACTTAATTCTGGGCTGTTCACCAAACAAGAATGGAAAGCGTTTTATAAGACAATTGCTAGCGGAAATGTTTGGCAGGGCAATATTCGTAATATCAATAAAAATGGCGACTATTATTGGGTATACACGACGGTTTACCCACGTATTGAAAAAGGTAAAGTAGTGGGCTATTTCTCTATGCGCTCCGATATTACGGATATTGTAGAACGAAGTGACCAACTCATTGAGACCAATGCACAACTTCAAGCTGCAGAGAAACGTATTTCAGATTTCACCAACCACATTGTTCATGAGCTTCGAACACCGCTGCATATTATCAGCAATTTCAACTCTATTTTGTTAGAGCAAATGCACCAAGAAAAAAACAAGCAACTGCTCAAACAATCACATGAAACTCTTGTACACATGAAGCAATTGGTTAATGAACTACTCGATATTGCTAAAATCAAATCAGGAACTATTGAAATAATTTCTGATGATGTACCACTTTTGCCCATTCTTGAAACAGCTCACAATGAATTTAATCAATTGGCCAAGGAAAAAAATCTACGCTTTATATTAGAGCTTGACAATGATCTACCCCAGACCATTTTTTGTGACATTATTAGACTACGCCAGACCATTTATAATCTGGTCGGTAATGCCATAAAGTTTACTGAACAAGGCGAGGTAACGTTGTCTGCCCGCCGAATAGCACAGCAAGATGAGAACAAACAAAAGTACATTGCAATCACCGTTACAGATACTGGTCCTGGTATTCCTGAATCTGACTTACCACACATTTTCTCTGAGTTTTATCAGGTAACAAACAACAAGACTTCTGGCACAGGGCTTGGATTAACGATTAGCTCCAAACTCATCCAGCTTATGGGGGGCGAGATCACTGTTACCAGCGAAACCGGGGTTGGTAGCTCATTTGTCATCACATTGCCTGATGTCTCGCTTTCATTACAAAATCCTCCAGTGGCATCAATTAGCAATAACAATGAAGAGAACGTTGATGTTGAAAACCTGCAACACTGGAATATTGTGGTTGTAGATGACGTCAGTACTAATTTGATTGTCGCTGAGGCGGTACTTAAGCACTATGGCGCCACCGTGCAAACTTTTTTAGAGCCTACATTAGCCATTGATTACATTGCATCGGGCAATGAGAAAGTAGATGTCGTGGTCACCGATTACAATATGCCCACAATGACAGGGCTTGAACTCGCTGAACATCTAAGGCAGTTAAGCCCTCAACAACCGCTTAAAATATATGCTCTATCTGGCGCCGACCCTGATGAGATTGCCACGGTATCAATGAACACCAATGCTATAGACGGTTGGCTCAGTAAACCTTTCGATATGAAACAACTTGTGGGGCTTATCCTCAATAACTCAATCACTTAACGTTAGATGCCATGGTGAGTTTCAAACACCCCGTCACTCATCTCAATGCCGACTACCAATGATGTATCTTCACGCCCGAAGGTAAGTTGACATTTACGGGACACCCTGCCCTTGGCTGTTGGTATGCATGGCTTGGACCTAAAGATAAGCTTATCATCCAGCAGCGTGGTATCGGACGGGTGCCAATTAAACAGGACGGAGAGATAGACATTTTTCAGCCTTGGGCGACGTTAATGTCGGGGGCTCGCTCCGGCAAAAGATAAAGACTACCCATTTGTGGCAGAAGCATTTTTACCTTCTCCCAGTATTTCCAAAGACTCCGTGACAGGAGATCTATTGTTCGATTAGCGCAGTGACTAATGGCAGAAATTTAGCGCCTGCACGCTATGTTGTTATCCAGGCATGGGGTTTCATCGTAATGGAAGACTTTTCATCTGCGAGGCTGAACATATCATTTGGGTCGCCGATCATGAAACAAAGGCGATTTTATGCGTACTCCATTGGCAAATGTAGAGCACTGCGCTTGAAATAGGTCTACTATTTAATCTAAGCTGCAAGATAACTTATTTGTAACAAAATATTAACAGGAGGCTTTTTTGCCTGAAATATCGCCTATCAAAAGTAACGCTTTTAATGAACAACACAAGCGTTTCGTTACCTCGGTCAATGGCTATATTTTCATCGTCGCCGCAGCACTACTCTTTGTTATGACGCCGCTCTTTCTTCAAGGCTCTATCAGTACAGGGCGGTTTAGCATCATCGTTTTCAACCCTCTCATCATGCTAGCCACTTACTTAATGAGTAAGTCCACTAATGAAAAGACCCTTATACTAAGCCATAAGATCTTTTGCTTTTATCTCGTGATGAACTGGAACATTACCTTTATCATGAATGGCGGATTCTCTAGTCCTACAGCTATATGGCTAGTCGTTGCTCCACTGTTCGTCGCTATCATTTTAAATGCGCACCTCGCCAAACTGACGCTGGGATTGAGTTTTATATCCATGCTTATAGTGTTCACCAGTGAAGCACTTCACATTTCATTACAGATTGAGGATGCCATTAACCAAAGGACCCTGGGGATTTTCCATATCCCAGCCTCTTTGCTTTTAGCTTATGCCACGATAAACCGCTATGCTTTCGCCAACGAGACAGCTCGCCAAGCCCAACAAACATTACTCAATTCCCAACAACAATTTTTATCAAATATCGCCCATGAGCTGCGCACTCCAATTAACGGTATATATGGTGTACTGCAGATTTTAAGAAAAAAAGCTGAAATTACCGAACAGCAAGAGCTTATTGATGTCGCCGCCGAATCGACACAGTCGCTGACAAATATCATCAACGACATTTTACAAATTCACCACATAGACAAGGGTATTCTCTCGCTAGAACAGCGATGGAGTAATAGCCAGGAGATTTTTGATAATCTGCGATCCCTCTTTGTGCCTTCAGCGCAGCTCAAAAAGATTATATTTAGCGTTCGAACAGACGATTCCATGCCTGAGGAACTGTATTGCGACAAACTGAGACTCAGCCAAGTCATTAATAACATTACAGCGAATGCTATTAAATTTACTCACCAAGGATTTGTAAAAGTCTTAGCTTCTTATCAGGATTCGAAGTTAATCATTACTGTAACTGACACTGGTATTGGCATGGACGAAGCAACCCTAGCAAAATTGTTTGATCCCTTTGCTAAAGGTGACCAAAGCCTAAACAGCGCCTACGGTGGCATGGGCTTGGGGATGTCTATTAGCCAAAACTTGGTGTATAAAATGGGTGGCACCATCAAAGCAGTTTCAACACCCGATATTGGCACGGTAGTTACTATTTCCTGTCCACTACAGGGTAGAGCTCAGCATAAAACAGACGCTGAAGAAGAAGCCACAGACCTCAAACAACGATTGAAGGATATGAGTGTTCTGGTGATTGAAGACGACGAAGCTTCCTGCCTAACAACAAGTCAATACCTGAAAAATCACTGCAATCAGGTGCAAACCGCCACAGACGGGGCAGATGCTCTTAGCAAATTAGCCGATGAAAACTTCGACCTCATTATTTGCGATATCATTATGCCAGTGATGGGTGGCAGGGAATTTTTGAGCGCCATGCAACAGCTTGGCGATAGTACAAATATTATTGCTATCACGGGTAATGCGCTGCACTACACGAAGACACAATTTATTAGCCTTGGATTTAAGGGCGTTATTTATAAACCCTATGAAGAAGAGCATTTTATTGCTTCAATTAAAGAGATACTGCAACTAAACATATAACACATGGGCTTAGTCCCTAGACAAAACCCATGTGTTGCACTCGCTAATCTAGATCAGTAACACCCATATTCCATAGCGTAAAGGCCAAGGTGTCTGCGACTTCGGCAATGGCTTTATCCGTAGGCTTACCTGCGCCATGCCCCACTGACGTTTCGATGCGAATCAATACCGGATTATCCCCGCTATGCTGATGCTGCAACTGTGCAGCGAACTTAAAGCTATGCGCTGGAACGACTCTATCATCATGGTCGGCGGTTGTGACTAATGTTGCAGGATACTCTACACCGGCTGTTAAGTTGTGAAGTGGTGAATATCCTAACAAATAGTCAAACATCTCTTTAGAATCATCTGCAGTACCATAGTCATAGGCCCAGCCAGCACCTGCAGTAAACTGATGGTAACGCAGCATATCCAGCACACCTACTGCGGGAAGGGCTACTGCAAATAAATCAGGTCGTTGCGTCATAGCGGCCCCCACCAACAAACCTCCATTAGAGCGGCCGCTAATGGCCAATTTCGAGGTTGAGGTGTAGCCTTCTTCAATGAGGTATTCTGCCGCCGCAATAAAATCGTCAAAGACATTTTGTTTTTGTTGCTGAGTGCCCGCCTTATGCCACGCTTGACCATACTCTCCACCACCGCGCAGGTTGGCCACAGCGTAGATTCCACCCAACTCCATCCACGTAGCACGCTCCAAACTAAAACTTGGTGTCAAACTGATATTAAATCCACCGTAGCCATACAAAATGGTGGGGGTCATACCATCCATCACCACCCCCTTCTTATGGCTAACTAGCATTGGGATTCGAGTACCGTCTTTTGAGGTAAAGAACACTTGCTTTGATACATAATTTTCAGAGTCAAAATCTACTTCATGGCGACTGTGAAGCTTTGACTCCCCCGTTTCATTGTTCAGCTGGTAGTACGATAACGGTGTCGTGGCATTATAGAAATAATAGTAACTAAATGATTGGTCTTGCTTTGCCTCATAGACACCCGCCGACCCAATGCCAGGCAGTTCAATACGACGCACCTGCTCTCCGGCATAGTCATATTGATAGAGCTGGTAAACGGCATCAACCATCACTCGGGTAAACAAATACCCGCCTGAGGCGCTGACATCTAATACATGCTCACCTTCGGCAATGACGTCGTTCCATTGCATAGGCTGCGAATAGGATACGGCGACTAGACGCTTATTGGGCGCTTCATGATTGGTCAATAAATACAATTGATCCTCGCGACTTGCGACATACTCGGTGTCACTACTGATATTGAGGTCTACCCCAACAAAGTCACTCTCAGCCTCGGTTAAATCTTTAACAAACAGATGGTTGCCAGAGGTGGAGTTAGCGGCCGCAATGATTAAAAATCGACCGTCTTCGCTGACTTGTGCTGATACATAGCGATATTTATCCGCATCACCAAAGACTAAGATGTCGTCCGACTGCGGTGTTCCAACACGGTGTAAATACACTAAGTGACGATCGGTTTTGGCTGACAACTCTGAACCATCGGGTTTCTCGTACACTGAGTAATAAAAACTTTGGTTATCGCGCCACTGAGGACTAGTAAATTTGGCATCGACAATCGGCCCATCAACCAGCTCTAAACTCGTGGTATCCATCACATAAATTTTGCGCCAGTCACTGCCCCCTTCACTCACGGCATAAGCCATTAAGTTGCCGTCGGGTGAAAACTCGTAACTAGCCAGGGATGTCGTGCCATCGGCCGCCAGGGTATTAGGATCTAAAAATACCCGGGGCTCTTCACCTTGACGCTGCTGGTACATCACCGATTGATTTTGTAGGCCGCTATTAAAAAACCAGTAGGTTGTGTCACCAACGTGGATTGGCCTACCCGGCTTTTCGTAATTCCACTTAGCGGTTAAGGTGCTTTCTATTTGGTCGCGGTAGGGTATGGCGTCGAGATAAGCATGAGTGACTTCATTCTGCGCAGCCACCCATTGACCTGTCGCCTCACTCATATCATCTTCTAACCAACGATAAGGGTCTGCCACGTCCTTACCAAAATAGTTGTCGACGACATTTTCGCGGATCGTTTCAGGGTAGGCCTGCAGCATTGGTTGATCGACCGAGACGACTTGCGCGCGCTCGCCCAGTAAATAAAACATCGCCGTAGTTATCACCACGACGGCAATAATAATTCGCCCCATAAATCCCTCAAGCGTTAAATAAAAGCCATAGCTTGCCAGAACTAGCGCACAACTTAACGGTGTTATAGAGCCATTTACAATATGGCGAGAATCGCCAACAATGTGTCTTCAATAATTATAAGGCCTCGCCATGAAAGGTTTGTTCAACTTATCCCATTTGACTGCCGGATTTATCACCGTACTGGTAGGCTACACCAGCTCAATCGCAATCATATTTCAGGCGGTTACCGCCGCTGGAGGCACAGCCCAAGATTTTAGCTCCTGGCTCTGGGCAATAGGGATCGGCATGGGCGTTAATACTATCGGCCTATCACTGTATTATCGACAGCCAGTTATCATTGCTTGGTCGACACCGGGGGCTGCACTTCTTGCGACTAGCCTGAGTGGCTTTACTATGGCGGAAGCGATAGGCATTTTCTTATTTAGCTCGGCGCTGATCACTCTTTGTGGTGCGACGGGGTTATTTGCCAAGTTAATGCACCATATTCCTCAACCTTTAGCTGCTGGCATGCTGGCCGGCGTGCTGTTGCAATTTGGCATCAATGTCTTTTCGCAACTGTCCGACCATCTCGCCCTGGTCGGCGCGATGCTACTTAGCTTTTTAGTCGCTAGACAATTGATTGCCCGCTATGCCGTACCTATCTCTTTACTCGTGGGTATTCTGGTGGCCCAACAACTTGGCCAAATAAACACAAATGGCGTGAGCCTAGCGTTTGCCATTCCGTATTGGATTACGCCCAGCTTTAATTGGCAGGGCTTACTTGGGGTTGGCCTACCCCTATTTTTAGTCACTATGGCCTCCCAGAACATACCGGGGCTGGCAGTAATACGTGCCAATGGTTATGACACCCCCGCCTCACCCTTAATTGGTTGGTCGGGATTTACAGGCGTATTACTCGCTCCAGTAGGTGGTTTTACGTTCAATCTTGCCGCCATCACCGCCGCAATATGCATGGGCGAAGAAGCCGGCAATGATCGAAATCAACGCTATTGGGCAGCTGTATGGGCGGGCATCTTTTATCTGTTAACCGGTATTTTCGGCGCCACGTTAGTCGGATTATTAGACGCACTACCTAACACTCTGGTCATGGCCATAGCAGGCTTGGCGCTGTTAGGCACTATTGGCAACAGTATGGCTACTGGCTTAGCCG
>Ga0209955_1000255_pt1 | contig 20202 bp, 17 predicted proteins | sample SalPonA_A_H2O_MG_FD_185716 | JGI IMG/M metagenome (GOLD analysis project Ga0209955, IMG submission 185716) | Water microbial communities from South San Francisco under conditions of wetland restoration - Salt Pond MetaG R2A_A_H2O_MG (SPAdes)... | ecosystem: Environmental > Aquatic > Non-marine... | reverse complement strand
CAGCAATAACTTTTCAGCCAATAAACCCGCCACAAGCTACATTGCCTTGGAACATCCGATTCCACTGCTACCGAATATCATGTTACGTAACGCCAGCTTAGAACTTAAAGGTAATAGCGTCGCCGGCATCAACGTTTACGGCGGCTCTAACTTAACTGCAGCTACCGCCAACATCGATCAAACCGATGCAGTTATGTACTATGAATTGTTAGATAATGGTCTGGTGAGCCTAGACTTAGGCGTCAACATTCGCAAAGTTAATGGCGACTACAGCGTTTTCTCCAGTACGAATATCCTTGTAGAAGAAACGCGTTTTTCTGGCTATATACCCATGCTCTATGCGGCAGGTGAAATTGGCATTCCCGCGACCGGCCTTTCTGTGTATGGCGATTTTAATACGCTAAGTGTGGGGGATCATAGTTTGCGCGACTACCAGGCGGGTGTTGCCTACCAATTTATTGATAATCCAATTATCGATGTGAGCGCTAGAGTGGGCTTTAGAAAGCTGTCTATTGAACTTGAAGATTTAGATGGCATTAACAGTGACATCAGTGTGGATGGCGTCACCGCAGGCTTAAGGGTGCACTTTTAAGGCACCCAAACATTGGCGGCAGGCAAATCCTGACTTAGCAAATTCTGTAACATAAGCTTTGCCTTATCATCTCCATGGACAATGCGGATCTCTTTCGGGGGATCCTGTATTCCTTTTACGAAACGTCGTAAACCGCTCTGGTCTGTATGAGCAGAAAACCCCTTAATGGTGTGCACTTTAGCTCTTACTTCAACCTCATCGCCATCAAGGAGTATGCTTTTTACGCCCTGTTGAATATCCCGCCCAACTGAATCACTACTCTGGTAACCGACAAACAAAATATCGGTTCTAGGATCGGGCAAAAGTGCTTTTAAATAGTTCACAATTCGCCCACCGTTGCACATACCACTAGCTGAAATAACAATGACTGGGCGGGCGGTATCACGCAAGTGCTCTACTACACGCTCGTGAGCCAGATGATTGTCAACAATCAGCATCTTACTGAAATTCAAAGGCCTTCGACCCATTTTAAGGCGCAACTGAGCTTCATCATTCCAGTAAGGTTTTAAGCGACGATATATTTTAGTGAACTTTGACGCAAGTGGTGAATCGACAATCACAGCTAAATCCGACCACGCACCACGACCTTCTTCTAACTGAACCCGCTCGGTGATGATGGCCTCAATTTCGTAGAGTAGTTCTTGCGTACGACCTAAACTGAATGCAGGAATGATAACGGCGCCAAGGTCTTCAACGGCGCGTTCAATGGTACTGGCCAAGCACTCACGACGCTGCTTTCTGTCATCGTGGTTGCGGTCTCCATAAGTACCTTCCAACACGAGCACATCAGCCTTTGGTGGACTTTTAGGAGATACTAATAAGGCGGAGTCATCAGCGCCTAAATCACCAGAAAAAACTACTCGCCCTTTACCAAGAATACTGCATTCAACAAAGGCAGACCCCAAAATATGGCCCGCAGGCTGAAGGCGTATAGAAACATTGGGGTAGACTTGAGTCCAGGCGCTGTAACTGAGAGGCGTGACTTGCTTCTCAATTTTTTCAATAATGGCTTCGATATATTCTTTATTGTGGACACCTGCCATTTTAAGAGATTCACGCAAGACATCAGGCAGTAAAATGGCGCTCGGAAAGCTACAGTAGATCGGGCCGCTAAAGCCTGCAGCAATCAGCTGAGGAAGTCTCGCAATATGATCCGCATGGACATGGGTACACACCAGTGCCACAACACCATCTAGGCTAAAATCAATCGATGCATCAAACTGACTAGCCCCATTGGGTGAGCTATCGCCGCCTTGAAACATACCGCAGTCTATAAGCAATGAGTTGCCATCATCAAACATCAGTTGATGACAGGATCCCGTTACTCCGTCGATTGCGCCGTGGTGTTTTATATTCATCATTGTTACTATTCTGATACAAAAAAGTAACAATAGCCACAGAAATGTAACTAATTACAAAGAGCCCTTAGACATAATCTCTCTAAGCTTAGACTCATTGCCATGGTGAGCGATCTGAGCTTGCAGCAATTCAAGGGTAGCCAGCGCATCGCTCAGTGCATTATGTAAAGGATAGTCGGGTAAGTTATAACGTCGTCGACAGGCATGCAGCCTCAAAGTATCTGTAGGAATATGGTGGTAACGTTTAATGATTTTGGTCTTTTCCCACTGCATCGTATCAACTATCGGCGCAGCAATAGGCGCACCGTAGAGCCGACGCGCTAATTTATTGAGAAAAGCCATGTCTATCTGAGCATTGTGAAACACCAAAACACGCTTGTTAGCCGCTAAAATAAACTGCTCAAACATCTCTGTAGCAGTCATACCATCCATGAGCTGTTCGTCGCCTATATGGTGAAAAACAGCACTCTGCCCTACCTCTCGGCGAATACCCACCACAATATGACGCGCATGACTCAAAGCAATACTTCCATTAATCATTGGTACCCAGCCAATACTAACGATCTCACCTTCATCAGCGCTAAGCGATGTTGTTTCAATATCAACGGCTAAAAATTCAACGTCACGACTGAAATCATTCAGCGAGGGAAGCTCAGCGGTATAAAACGGTTGAACACTATGGTCTCTAAGAAGATGTGCGTACCAAGCCCGTTTCAGTTTTAACAACCAATAACGCATCAAGACATGCCCGAACGATAACGCGTCTTAATAAATCCTTGTGCATTGTGAACAACTTCAAAGGCATCTTTCAAATGACGACGTTTAACATCAGCTAAATTATCGGGATCCATATAGTTATTGACGTGAGTAGCACCCTCTTGGCGAATGGTTGCCGCCATCGTTTCCACTCTTAACTGCATAATAAAATCAAAGGCGTCTTGCATGTTGCGGCCATCTTTCACAGTCATTATTTTAGCTTGGATGAGGGCATTGATACGATCGGTCGTATTCACTGCATCGATATGGTTTGCCAGTGAATGAATACGCATCATGTCGATAATCGGAATAACACCTCGCTTTTTAAGGTTTAAGCTATCTTTGTGCTCGCCATTGCGCTCGACCACAAAACGACGGAACAGACTTAGAGGCGGACTGTATTGCAATACGTTATCTGCTAAGGCCGCCAAGAAGATACTATTTTTACTGGTCTTATCCAGCATGTATTGTTGGAGTTGCTGGGTCAGTGATTCATCACCGTCGATATGGCGTATATCAAAAAAGATACTAACTCTCATTACAGCATCAGAGGTCGGTTGGTTCGTCCAGCCATCTACTGTGTAGCGCCAACCCTTTAGAGGCATGCGCCAATTATCGTTCATCGCCATGATCTTACCTGGACAATATACATAACCGCAGGCATCCAGTCCGTCACACACAAATTTGGACACTTTTTTAAACCAATCTGCATCCTGTGGCCGCATACTATCGTGGATCACCATGCCATTATCTTGATCCGCGTTGATCAACTGTTCAGCGCGCCCCTGAGAACCAAAACCTAACCATGCAAAAGGCACCGGCTCAGGGCCATATTTTTCTTTTGCTAATGCAATGAGCCGCTTGGTCACGGCATCGCTTATAGCTGTCAAAAAGTGGCTAATTTGGTGGGCTTTAATGCCTGCTCCAACCCATTCCGCCATGGTCATTGGCAAACTATCAACCACTGTCCGCATCGTCTCAATGTTTAGCGAACGTCCCAAATGTTGCACTAAGTTCACGGGATCATCTTGTCTTGCCAACATTAAATCCGACGTAGTAACAATGCCAAGCACCGTTCTGTCATCACTAGATGCCACTATCGGTAAATGATGGATTTTATTACGCACCATAAACAAAGTGGCATCAAATAAAGTAGCGTCGACATGCATGGCCTTGGGCGCCACGGTCATCACGTCTCCCACAGGGGTAGAAACATCAAGACCACTGGCGACTACCCTACTTCGTAAATCACGATCAGTAATAATGCCAACAAGCACGCCATCAACCAGAACCATTCCTGAAGATACACGCTTGTCAGACATCGCCTGCGCCACCTCTTTTAGCGACAGCTCAGGACCAAAGGTTAAGATGTCGCGAGTCATAATACTGTCGATGCGACGCATTAAATTATTGGGTTCTGGTGTGTAACGAGCGGCACGTCTTAATCGACGATGTAGTTGACGATGATAATGGCGATCCACGTCTCGATAAGTAGCGAGCAAATCCTTAAACACAGCCTCAGGGATGGTATAAATCAGTGAATCCTCATAAAGGATCACAGTGACATCCGGGTTTTCAAGAAACATCTCAGATAAGATATAACTTTCACCCTCACCCATTCGATCAAGCAATCGCTTGTCTTCAGTAATAATATCAATCGCACCACTGCGAATGACTCTCAAATCACCGGGGTTTTTTGAACCGCAAACATGACCTCGACGGTAATAATTGATCTCAATCGACTGAGCTACCCGACGCAAGGTGACATCTTTTAACAAGTCAAAAGGAGGACAGGTTGCCAAGAATTCGACAACCATTAACAGCTCAGGGCTAAGCTCCTGCTCATTCACCGAATGGCTTCCTCTCTAAAGTCTTGATGATAAGACGTCTGATAATCAAAAAATATTGCGGTTGTCTCACCAAAATACAGCGAATCATTTAACGAAACGACCACGTGAATGGCCTCATCTGGAGCGGGGTGATAGTTTAGCGGCAAACGCCACTCTGTCGCGCCAGCATCGCTCATCACAAAATCTAAAGGCAGCGAGCGACTTGGATCACCAAATGCCATCTTGATACCGTTCAACGGCAACTTAGAGATCGCTTTGACTTCGCCGAAGCCACTAGTTCCGCCTTCCCAAACAATATCAAATTCGACATCGCCATTAACAAAGCCACACATTCCACTGGCGTGCAGACAATTAGGTCTCGTCGCCAATTTATAATTCGCCCCCTGAACCGCAGCCTTAGGCTTTTCAGACACCACCGAATCGACCCCATAATAAGTGATAACCGCCAGGATGGGCGCAACAATAAAAGCAACAATGACATGTTTATTAGTGAACAACATAAATTTCTTCTTGAATGTAATTATATTTAATAGATGTAAAGACTATAACACGGGAAGGTGACACCAAGGATACGACCTTGGTCAAAGATGAGTGAATTTTCGCTATAAAAAAAGGGCCTCAATTGAGACCCTTCATTTAACAACTAACGCTAAGAATTAGTGATCTTGTGCAGCTGCTACACCAGAAGGTACGCGGATATGTTCAACCATATCTTTTACTTCTTGTGGCACTTCTTCAGTCACACTAGACACTGCGTAAGCAACAGCAAAGTTTACTACCGCACCCACAGCGCCAAAGGCGTTGGCTTCAATACCAAAGAACCAGTTCGAACCTAGGTCTTGCAAGTATTTCCAATCACCCACGAACAGGAAGCCTTTGTGTTGGAACACGTAGAACAAAGTCACTACGATACCAGAGACCATACCTGCAATCGCACCTTGACGGTTAATACGCTTGCTGAAAATACCCATCATAAGCGCAGGGAAGATCGATGATGCTGCAAGACCGAAGGCCAAGGCCACCGTACCTGCCGCAAATCCTGGCGGATTCAAACCCAGGTAACCCGCCACGGCAATCGCGCCCGCCATAGCAATACGTGAGTACATCAGCTCAGATTTTTCATCTAGATCAGGTGTAAAGACACCCTTCATCAAATCGTGTGAAATAGACGACGAGATAGCCAATAGCAAACCTGCTGCTGTTGACAATGCCGCAGCGAGTCCGCCTGCCGCAACCAAGGCAATAACCCAGTTAGGCAATTGTGCGATCTCAGGATTGGCCAGTACCATAATGTCGTTATCAACTTTCAACTCATTACCCGCCCAACCATTAGCTTCAGCAAGCTCTTGGCCTTTAGCAGACTTGTCGTTGTAGTACTGGATTTTGCCGTCACCGTTCTTGTCTTCGAACTTCAACAGACCGGTTTTCTCCCAGTTAGTGAACCACACAGGAACATCTTCGTAAGCTAGGTTTTCACCACCAGCGGGCTGAATAGTCTCGTGCAAATTCAAACGCGCCATCGCTGCAACCGCTGGAGCTGTGGTGTAAAGAATCGCAATGAATACCAGTGCCCAACCTGCTGAAGAACGCGCGTCCTTAACCGTAGGTACAGTGAAGAAACGAATGATTACGTGAGGCAAACCTGCCGTACCAATCATCAATGACATGGTGTAAACAAACATATTCAAAGTGCTCAATCGAGGCCCTGTCGTATAGTTTGCGAACCCAAGATCTGTGACCACCTGATCAAGTCTAACCAGCAAGGGTGTACCATCTGCTAGCGTGCTCCCCAAGCCTAACTGAGGCAATGGGTTACCCGTCAATTTCAAAGAGATGAAAATGGCAGGAATAGTGTAGGCAAAAATCAATACACAGTACTGAGCAATCTGAGTGTAAGTAATACCTTTCATGCCACCTAATACCGCGTAGATGAATACGATGGTCATACCGATGTATAAACCAGTATCGTAATCAACTTCGAGGAAGCGAGAGAAAGCTACGCCAACGCCTTTCATTTGACCAATAACATAGGTTACTGAACAAATAATCAAGCAAATCACCGCCACCACACGGGCGCTATTTGAATAATAGCGATCACCGATGAACTCAGGCACCGTAAATTTGCCAAACTTGCGAAGGTAAGGTGCAAGCAACATGGCCAAAATCACATAGCCACCGGTCCAGCCCATCAAGAATACTGAGCCACCGTTACCGCCGTAAGAAAGCGCGATCAAACCAGCCATTGAAATAAATGACGCTGCCGACATCCAATCTGCCGCCGTTGCCATACCATTCGCCACAGGGTTAATACCACCACCGGCAACATAGAATTCTTTTGTCGAGCCAGCTTTGGCCCAAATTGCGATACCGATATACAGTGCAAATGTTGCACCGACAACGATATACGTTAAGGTTTGTAAATCCATGGTATATCTCCTATTCGCCGTCTACGCCGTATTTAGCATCCAACTTACCCATCGCCTTGGAATAATAAAAAATCAATCCCAAGAAAGAGTAAATAGAGCCTTGCTGGGCGAACCAGAAGCCCAATTTATAGCCACCGATTTGGATGGTATTAAGAACATCGACAAATAAAATGCCACATCCAAATGAGACCACAAACCAAATAACCATCAACTTAACCATGAGGCTAACGTTTTCTGACCAATAGGCCTTTGCGTCTTCTTCACTTTTGAAAGCCATGATAGACCCTCCAATTATTAAAATTATTAATGATTTGGTCGGGCAAAGCCCGACCGATTGAGCACAAACAACTTATTTACAGACCAAACTTAACCATCATCTGAACGTATTTTGAACTGAGGTTTGTATCACCGTCGCCAACGGTGTAGCGACCTACTTCCAAGCCACCAGTAATACCGGGAGCAAGTGTCGTCATGAGGTTCGCACCAAAGTGGCGACGATCACGTTTTGACTCATCACCATCCAGACCACCGTAGTAGATATTAGTGCGCCAGCCGTCACCCATCACATGGCGATAAGCGATGGTATAAGCAACGGTTGAATCCATTTCCATATCGCCATCACCATCAAAATCATTAAGCTCAACACCTTGACCGCCACCAATATAACGGCCCCACTCGCCAACATTTAGCTGCATGCGCACATCATCTTGACCAAACTTCAATTTAGCCGCTGCACCAATACCGGTTGCCGTGTGATTAGCACCACCTTCATCTATGCTGCGCACAATGCCATTGACCTGGATATTGCCCCAGTCGCCACTAGTGGCATAAGAGGTAATAAAGTCAGGAATAGTTTCCTGAGTGTTTGATGACGTGGTACCCGCACCATTTGCACGACCAGCAATTAAACCACTTGCATAAGTTTCTGGGTTCTCAACCGAAAAAGTCCAGTTGCCAGAGGTGTAACGAATTTGCGGCTGGCGAACGAACACCATGCCTACCAAGGGGCCAGCAAAGTCGACAGCTTCAGGAATAGCAATTAGGTTAGTGGCTGCCGACCAAGCTTGACCAACCTTCCAACCGTTGTATGAAATAAACGCTTGGCGAAGGCGGAGTTTCTCCGAGTTTGAAACCACTTCGTTGCCATCAGACGCACCATAGAGGTCAAAGCCCACATAGGCAGTGACACCATTGCGCTTGTAAGTCGTTGTTAAACGTGACTCTTTCATGGAGAACGCGGTAGATGCTGTATCAACGGCTGAAGAAGCGCCTTGGCTGCGCCAGTAGTTAGTAAATGGAATATCACCAGACACGTGACGAGCGTCCATTTTTAAATATCCACCAAAGGAAATACTGCCTTGATCTCCTAAGTCAACGGTAAAAGCGGCCATTGATGGAGCCGCGAAAGCGAGCGCCACAGCACCGGCGAGCAAGCCTTTCTGCATTGTTTTCATGTTGTTTCCCTCATGAGAATTATTGTGTTTATTGGTAATCACCAAGCGTTAGACTGCAACATGAAGACTTGTAAACCTATTAGCCATTAGTCTATATTCGACTAAAGTCTAACGACATAAGAAAAAGATCAATTCGAACCGTTTAAGATATGGCTGTCCATATCCAGCAAACTTAATCGATTCGATACCCATATCGGAGAATATACTTTTGGCCCCTATTGCAAACCTGGTAATAGCTGATGATCATCCACTGTTCAGAGCTGCCCTGACACAAACCATAAGCCAGCATAGCAATCATGCATTAAATATTTTACAAGCACCCGACATCAGTGCTCTTCAAGATATCTGTCAACGCGATCACAACATTCAACTAGTGTTGTTAGATCTTCATATTCCTGGCGCGAAGGGCTTTAGTGGACTCATTTATATGGTCAACAACTTCCCACACATCCCAGTCGTCATGATTTCCGCCAACGACAGTGACGACGTGATCAGTAAAGCGATCGCTCAAGGCGCTGCAGGTTTTCTATCAAAGAGCGCCGAACCCAGTGAGATTGCTCGAGCTATTGAAGTGGTAACGATGGGGGATATCTACATCCCTCCCCAATGTGGTGTAAATCTAGAAAGCTTGGAGGATAGTAACGACATCGATATTAGTCAGCTGATGTCACAGCTAACTCCTCAACAGTTTAAGGTCGCCATTATGCTAGCCGAGGGGCTTCTCAATAAACAAATAGCGTTCGAACTCAATGTGACCGAAGCCACCGTGAAGGCCCATGTCACAGAGATTTTTAGAAAGCTTGGCGTCAGTTCACGCACCCAAGCCGTACTCGCTATCAGTCAGTTAGACATCCCCGCGCCTAGCCTAAACTAGGCGCGTTTTGTTTCGCGAGTCATACTCCTCATCGTTGCTCGCAAGCTCGCAGCCGGTACGGGCTTTGATAAATAATGCACCCCCATCTTTTTGGCATGTTCACGCACCAATTCGCCGTCGTCTGCAGAGATAATGATCGCCGGAAGCGTCTGCCTCCAGTGAAGCCGCAAGGTTTCAATCAACTCGGTACCCAGCTCCCCCTCATCGAGATGGTAGTCAGCAATGATCATGTCGGGCGGAATTGATGACGTCCAGTTGGTCAAAGAGTCATGTAGATTAGCCGCCGTGACAACATAACAGCCCCATTGTTCCAAAAGGGCGCGCATTCCTCTGACGATATGCTGCTCATTATCAACACACAAGACGGTGACACCTTTTAAATCACCCATGACTTTGGGTTTTTGCTCCTCCTTCGCAACAGGACGCCCCCGGTCAACCGTAATGCCAAACATTGAGCCAACACCCAGCTTACTTTTGACCACTAATTCATTGCCAAGTATTTGCGCAATTCGACGCGCGATAGAAAGCCCTAGGCCAAGCCCTTTATTACCTTCAGTATTTCTACTGTCAGACAAGCGCTCAAACTCTTTGAAGATACGATCCATGGCACTCTCAGGAATACCCAAACCCGTATCCCACACCTGAATTTGCACACCATTTTTAAGTCGGCGACAGCCAAACACTATTCGGCCCCTCTCCGAATACCTCACAGCATTGGCTAAAAAGTTTTGTAACACACGCCTGAGAAGCGCAGGATCGGAATACACCCAAGCTCTGCAAGGCACATAGCGCAGTTGCAAACCTTTTTGCTCGGCAAAAAGAGCAAACTCACGGGTAAGGGTCGACATTAAATCATCTATATTGAAATTTTCTCGCTTGGCACTAAATTTACCCGAATCCAACCTTGCCATTTCCCGCAGAGCATTGATCAAGCTTTCTGCACCGGATAGGGCATCATCGATATGCCCCACCTCGTCTTGTAAATTGGGCTCTGCTGCAATTTCTGAGCGCGCTTGCATAGCACTGACGAATAGCCTAGCAGCATTAATAGGTTGCAATAAATCATGGCTCGCGGCGGCTAAAAACTGTGTTTTGGAGGCATAGGCTTGATTGAGCTCATCTTCCAGGCGCGCCCGCAATACGTTTTCCTGTCGCATTGACTCATTGGCCGCCGAAAGCTCCTCCGTTCGCTCCTGTACGCGTTGTTCCAAGAAAGTTTTGGCACCCTCCAATTCATCTAAAACATTATGATAATCAGTGATGTCTGTGTAGGTGGTGACATAACCACCATCTCCCAATGGTGTTCCACGAATTTCAACGACAGTACTGTTAGGCAGAACGCGCTCAATGCGATAGGGATCGCCTGCTTTAAGCAACCCAAGACGCTTAGATACCAATATTTCAATATCGTCATCATCACTTCCCAACATCCCCCTGCCGGCATTGAATTTATAAACGCGCTCGATCGGGCAGCCCACATACAATAGCCGCGGAGGGAAATTAAACATTCTCTCGTATTGCTTGTTCCAGGCCATCAAATTGAGATCTTTATCGACAACGCTTATCCCTTGGGGCATATTCTCAAGCGTCGTTTGCAGCAAATCTTGAGAAAAACGAGCAACACGATTACTGCCGCCAATGAAGCTGACAAAATCTTCGATTTGCATAGGCTCTTGTCGGCGCAACAACTCTATTACTCTGTGGGATGAGACTGCACCAATAATTCTGGCTAAGCTTGTCTCAACATCCTGCACAACAAAGCGCGGTACCTTGTCATGGGGTAATAGGCGATGCCCCAGACGCTGTTCAAAATCGTTCCATAAATTACCGCTGCGGGTTTCACCTAACAGAGGGTCTAATACCGCTTGTAATTGGCGACTTTCAATTGACGTCAGTTCAAAATCCTGCTGTCGATAATTAAAACGTGAACGAAGATTGGTAAATGCCTCCGCTTGACGGAAATCCAATGTATTGAAGCGACTGCGGCGTGACATCCAATACAAAATGGCAACGTTGACAAATAAGCTCCAGAAAACACCGTGAGTAAGAGGATCCAAAAAAGACAAACCGAACAACCGATAGGGCGCGAGCATGGTAATACCCCAAGGCCCTTCCACCATAAGAGGATGGTCATAGCTTAAAAAGGCGGGTATGAAAAGCGTATACGCCCACACCAAAATCCCAAAAAACATGCCCCACAAAACACCGTTGCGGTGAGCGCCAGACCAATATAGACCAGCGAGTACAGCAGGCATAAACTGAGCGGCAGCGGCAAAACTGATTAACCCTAGAGAGGCCAAGCCTCCCGGGGGCTGCAGAGATGTTTCCGCCAACCAAGCCAATATCATCACTAAAACGATAGTGACACGACGAACCATTCTCAAGTCACCCGCCATGCGACGAGGCAAATTGCCACGCCGACCAAGATTGAGCAAGATAGGGACAACAAGCTCATTAGAAATCATGATAGACAGGGTGACACAGGCCACAATGATCATTCCCGTTGCGGCTGACAAACCACCAATAAAAGCAATAGCCGCTAAATTATTCTCGCCCAGGAACATAGGTAATTGCAGAACATACAGATCGGAGGGCACCGATGTACCGACAAAAAAATGTGAACCTGCCACAGCAATGGGCATTACCATGAGCGAAAAAATCACCAAATAAAGCGGAAAAGTCCACCTTGCAGTCCGTATATCTCGTCGAGTATGGGGCTCTACCACCATGACATGGAACTGCCTGGGCAAGCAGACAATGGCAATCATCGCTAGGACTGCTTGGGTAATAAAGGTGGAACTAGGTAATTTATCAGTCGAGGAGAAGTAACGTGAAATATCTGACACAGGATTAGGCAGTAACTGCCAAGCCATGATGCCAACGGCTACAAACGCCAGCAACTTGATAATAGATTCAACCGCGACAGCCGATATTAATCCCCTCATCTTATTGCTGCCGTCGCCAACGCGGGTTCCAAATAAAATAGCAAACCACGCCATGACAATGGCCGCAATAAAGCTGGTGCCTGGCCCCACGCGCAATACATCACCGGGCGGTGTATCGATGGCTGCCCAAGCTAAAGATACCGCCCGCAGTTGCAAGGCGATATAAGGCAATGTTCCAACCACTGCAATAATAGTCACTAAAGACGCTAAGACTTGCCGTTTACCGAAGCGAGAACCAACAAAATCAGCAATTGAGGTTATTTTGTTTCTATTGCTAAAAATCAACAACCTTCTTAAAAAAGGCCACCCTAATAAAAACAATAATATTGGCCCTAAATAAATAGCAAAATAACTCCACCCATTCTCAGCCGCCATACCTACAGCACCAAAGAAAGTCCAAGAGGTACAATAAACGGCGAGCGAAAGACTATAGACAGACTGCCCAATCCAACGTGGCATTCGCTTAACTTTTTCTGCTCGAGCTGCTACGAGAAATAAACCCACCGCGTAGACAAAAGCTAACAGAATTAAGTAGTTGGTCTGCATATATTGCAGCATGAGTTAAATCCTTATTTTTTTTGCACTGTAACACTAGCGAGTCTGCTTAGGTAATCCTTAGGTTGTTGCAATATTCGAAACATATAGTTTCATATATTTCATTTTACGCAATATGGCAAAGCCATTAGAATAGGCCAACTTTTAAATCACCAGTTGGAGATTCCCATGGGTCAGAATTATTTCAACACGCTTCCATTGCGTGTTCAGCTTGAAGAGTTAGGCAAATGCCGCTTTATGGATCAATCAGAGTTTGCCAATGGCTGCGAATACCTCAAAGGCAAGAAAATTGTGGTTGTTGGCTGTGGTGCGCAAGGCTTAAACCAAGGCCTTAACATGCGCGATAGCGGTCTGGATGTTGCCTATGCACTGCGTGCTGAGGCTATTGCTGAAAAGCGCCAGTCATGGAAAAACGCCACCGAAAATGGTTTCACCGTTGGCACTTATGAAGAGCTGATCCCTACCGCTGATGTGGTAATGAACCTGACTCCAGATAAGCAACATAGTGCCGTTGTAAGCGCTGTTATGCCACTGATGAAAGAAGGTGCCTGCCTAGACTATGCGCACGGCTTCAACTTGGTTGAGGAAGGCATGCAAATCCGCAAAGACCTCACCGTGACATTGATGTGTCCCAAATGCCCAGGTTCTGAAGTTCGCGCTGAATACGTGCGTGGCTTTGGCGTACCAACTCTGATCGCTGTTCACCGTGAAAATGACCCTAAAGGCGAAGGCCTAGAAATCGCTAAAGCACTTGCCTCGGCTACTGGCGGTGATCGTGCTGGCGTATTGGAGTCATCACCCATCGCCGAAGTTAAATCCGACCTTATGGGTGAGCAAACCATCTTGTGTGGCATGCTACAAACGGGATCGATTTTATGCTTCGATAAAATGGTAAGCGAAGGCATCGATGCTAGTTACGCGGCTAAATTGATCCAATATGGCTGGGAAACTGTAACAGAAGGTCTCAAGCAAGGTGGCATCACCAACATGATGGACCGTTTGTCTAACCCTGCCAAGATTGTTGCATTTGAATTGGCCGCCGAACTTAAAGATATCATGCGTCCCCTTTTCGAAAAGCATCAAGACGACATCATGTCGGGCGAATTCTCTCGCACCATGATGGAAGATTGGGCGAATGACGACAAAAACCTCCACACATGGCGCGCTGCTACGGCGGAAACGGCATTTGAAAAAACACCTGCTGGCGATGTTGAAATCAGCGAGCAAGAATACTATGACAACGGCATCTTAATGGTAGCCATGGTCAAAGCTGGCGTTGAGCTTGCATTCGAAACCATGGTTGCTGCAGGCATCGTTGAAGAGTCGGCTTACTACGAATCACTTCACGAGACACCATTGATTGCTAACACGATCGCTCGCAAGAAGCTTTATGAAATGAACGTAGTCATTTCAGATACTGCTGAATATGGCTGTTACCTGTTCGATCACGCTTGTCGTCCGTTGCTCACTGAGTTCATGGAAAAAGTTGGCACTGACGTGATCGGTACTGGCTTAGTACTAGACGATCTAGGCGTGGATAACCGCAAGCTGATCGAAGTTAACTCAGAAATTCGCTACCACCCCGTCGAATTGGTCGGTGAAGAATTGCGCGGTTACATGACAGCTATGAAGTCAATTGTATAATTGATTCAGAACGACAAAGGGCGCCTAGGCGCCCTTTTTTTTGCTGATTAGCACTACTCTATTTCGATGTCACGATCCACAAAGTCAGTTCTCTCACCCGCTAACATATCTCGCGAAATAATTAACTGCATAACCTCGCTGGAACCCGCATAAATTCGAGCAACTCGCACATCGGTATACATACGGCAAATGGCATATTCGTCCATATACCCAGCTCCACCATGCAGCTGTAAGCAATCGTCGATACAGCGACAAGCAAACTCAGCTGTTAAGTATTTAGCTTTGGCGGCATCAACCGACGTGAAGTCCCCCGCATTAAAGGACTGGACACAGTGATCAACGTACACTTGTAAACTATCGGCTTCAGCCTGTAATTTGGCTAACAGGAATTGAGTATTTTGAAATTCCGCTAAAGACTGACCAAAAAGTTTGCGCTGCTTAACAAAATCTACCGTGATATCAATCGCTTTTTGAGCTCGGGTAATATATTCAACCGTACCTAAAAGCCTTTCTTCAGCCAAACCTTCCATCAAATAATGCATGCCTTTGGCAGGATCCCCCAACACATTTTCCTTAGGAATCTTGACATTATTAAAGAACAGCTCCGCAGTATCCTGAGCTTTTTGGCCCAACTTCTCTAGGTTTCTGCCACGCTCAAAACCCTCCATGCCTCTCTCTACAATGAAAAGACCGATTTGTTTAGGGTTATTAATGTGGTCAGATTTAGCCGCCACAATAATGACGTCTGAATTAATACCATTGGAGATATAAGTCTTACTTCCATTGAGTAAATAGTGATCACCCATATCTACCGCATTAGTGCGCATACCACGCAAGTCACTGCCCGCATCCGGCTCGGTCATGGCTATCGCCAAAATCTTTTCGCCAGTAACGCACTGGGGTAAAAATCGCTCCTGCTGCTCTTTATTACCAAAACGAGTAAAGTAAGGTCCTACCAAACGACTGTGAAGGGTTGCATACCAGTCTCCGGTATGGGCGTTAACATTTTCTTCAATGATGATCTGCTCGAAACGAAAGTCGTTATCGCCCATACCTCCAAACGTCTCATCTGGCCAAACCATCAAAAAACCAAGCTCACCAGCCTTACGGAAGATCTCACGATCAACAATACCCTGCTTGCGGTACTCTTCCATATTAGGCACAAGCTCATCGTTTAAAAACTTTCGATAGGCCTGGCGAAACATCTGTTGCTCTTCAGTAAAACGGCGTTTGAGCATGGCTTTCTCCTATAATTAAGCATCGCTGTGTCGCGAAGTGATCGCCCAATATTGGACAATGTATTTACAATAAGCACTAATTGTATGTCTACCATGGAGCAACTTAAGCGTGATTTCGTGCCATATCGATAAAAATATTGCCACTTTACAACTTTCCAAACCCAGTGTTGGAAATGCACTTGGTGCAGACTTTTGGAAAGAATTTCCACTTGCCATAGAACAGCTTCAGCGCGACCCAGAAGTCCATGCCGTGGTGATTACTGGCGAAGGAAAACATTTTTGTGTCGGCATCGACCTAAAGTTTGCCCAACAAGTATTTGTTGGGCAAACTGATGAGGCGGGACGCCGGCAAAGAATACAAGAAATTGAAGCCATGCAAGATGCGTTTCAGGCATTAGAAAAACTAGACGTACCCGTCATTGCTGCAATACATGGCGCTTGTATTGGAGCTGGCGTAGAACTCGCTAGTAGCGCAGATATCCGTTTATGTACCCAGGATGCCGTTTTTTCCGTGAAGGAAATTCAACTGGGGATTATTCCAGACCTGGGTGGCTTGCAACGACTTCCTCGCCAATTACCCCAAGGCGTTGCGCGCGAGCTTGCCTTTACAGGGAGAAATTTTAGCGCAAAAGAAGCCTTGCAATGGCACTGGGTCAATAATAGCTTTTCCAGCGAGGAAGAACTTTACCAAGCAGCGTATAGCATGGCCGGCCAAATAGCTTCCTATGCACCACGAGCAATGCAGCACATCAAACGAAGCCTTGCTGATGCAACGATCAACACCGACCATAGCGACATGAGAGCACTTATTGAACCTCAAGTTGACGAATGTATTTCCGTCGATATGATTGAGGCTATGCAAGCGGCCCAGGAAAAACGACCTGCAAAGTTTCCCAAAAGAACAATAAAATAAGTCTTAAAAAGCCCGTAATTTTTTTATTTGCACTATATTAAGAAAAATAAAAAAGGAGAAATCCATGAAGGGCGTCATATTTAATGTGTTAGAAGAAATGGTCATTGAAACCGCAGGCATGGCCAGTTGGAATGCTATTCTTGAAGCCAGCGGCAGCGACGGCATATATACCTCTGGTGAGAGTTACTCTGATGAAGAACTTTTCGCCCTCGTGGGTGAGATATGCAAAGCATTGGATCTTCCCGCTGAAGCTGTAGTAGGAAGTTTTGGTGAATACTTATTTGATCAATTAGATGCCAGGCATCCAATATTTGTAAAACAAGCGAATGATTTAAAAGAATTTCTCTTGAGCGTTGATACCGTTATTCACGGCGAAGTCCTAAAACTTTATACCAACCCCAACTTACCCCGCTTTGAATATATCGACAAAGGTCCAAATGAGCTGACTATGGTATATAAGTCACCTCGTAAACTCTGTATTCTTGCCGAGGGTTTAATTAGAGGTGCGGCTGCTCGCTATGGCAATGAAATCACAATCAACCATCCTATCTGCATGCATAATGGAGCAGAAAACTGTCATTTTGAAGTGAGTATTAAATAGTGTCAGACGAATCGAGCAAGCACTTTGAAATTGCCTATCAGCGCGAGCGCAAAATACGCCGTGCGGCAGAGCAATTACTCGAAGACAAAACTCGAATGCTTCACCAACGTAATATCGAGCTTAGCAAAACCAATGAGCGCTTGATTCAACAGCAAGCCAGCATGCTAAAGCAAGAAAAACTGGCCACGCTTGGCACACTTGCAGCGGGCGTTGCTCATGAAATCAACAACCCTTTAGCCTTTGTGACCAGTAACATCTCAGCACTCGAAGAATACCATCGCGCTTACCACAAACTGTTTGAATTTATAAAAGAAATGCGCGTTATCATGACCCAAGATAAAGCTGAACGACTCGATCAAGAAATCAAATTACTCGATTTAGATTATCTTGATAGCGATCTCCCTATGTTGATGGGTGAAACGCTTGAAGGCCTTGAGCGCGTAAAAAAAATTGTACTTAGCTTGCGTAATTTCGCTCGCTCCCAGGAAGGTGAACGAGTGAGCAGCGATATCAATGACGGGATTAAAAGTACTCTCAGACTCATTCAATCCGAAATTAAGCAAGGAATAACTGTAGAATTAGACTTACAAGATCTTCCCCATGTAAGGTGCAATCCAAGTGAAATCAATCAAGTTATTTTAAACATTATTGTCAATGCAGCTCACGCCACTAGAAGCAGCGAAAAACCACTGATTAAAATAACCACTGAAACCGATGGTAAAGAGGTAATTACCCACATCCAAGACAATGGACATGGCATGTCAAAGCACACCATTGAAAACCTGTTTATGCCGTTTTTTACGACTAAGCCAATAGGCGAAGGAACAGGCATGGGCATGGCAATAGCACACAAAATTGTGGAAGATCACCATGGAGAACTTAGCGTTACTTCTAAAGAGGGGCACGGCACAACGTTTACATTGCGCCTACCTATAGAATCAAACCAAAAGTAAAATATCAATGCCTGCTAAAGCTAGCATGGCACGCATCATCAATTTCGTACGCTTATCCATGGCGGCATACTGAGACTTAATCTCTTCAAGCTCATTTCGCATTGCCTCATTGGCTTTTTGCCACTGTGAATCCATGGCTTGAGCAGCTTGCTGCCATTGGGTATCAATAGCATGGGCTACTTGGGTAGCCGCAACACCGGCACCAGCAGCGGCCGCATAACGCGACGCACGGTGTAAAAATTGTCTTCTATCCATAATCATCTCCCGATAGATAATTAATTAGACCACAAAATTATCCTAAGTTCCTATGACAATAGCATCATTAATAACAAGGCTTGAAAGAAATTTTCTGGCTTTGTTGAGAATCTAGATTAATATTAAATTAAGAGCATTGAGGAAGAGCTATGCTAATTTCAACGCGAGTGAATAACCTGAATTGGATATTATGCCTAGTTTTACTGGGTAGCTTAGCGTTTAGCGAACTTCATCAAATCGACAACACGGCACGGTTCCTTGACGTCCAAGACACGGTCGTTTTCGAACTTGAAGATAAAGCAGCGCCTCTACCCCAAGCACAAGCTCTTACCTTCCGAAATCTTACCCAGCCAATCTTTTCAGAATGGTTATTGACCGCGGCTGCGACAACACCGTGGTATAAGGTAGTACCTCGAGGACCGCCAACTTCACTCCAAATATCTTAATCCCTTTTAATTTTTTGGAGAAAAACCATGAAACCATTTCGTACATTACCCACATTTGATATGACTTCGGTATACACCGTCCAACAACCCATAGAACAGCATCACGTTAAATTAGACGATACCGCCATGCTGGTATTTACCGATTTCAAAAAGTATCAACCCCGCATGCTGGAGATTACGGCAAGTATTGATGCAGCGCTTGAAATGATGCGCAAAACCCACGTAAGAATGAATTTAGTCATTGATAGTGAAGAGCACTTCAAAGGCATTATTAGCTTACTGGATCTACAGTCTTCAAAGGTTATGAGTGCCAGTACTAAATTAGGCTTATCGAGAAGCGACCTGACGGTTAGAGAAGTCATGCTACCCAAGGAAAAACTTCACGCAATTACCCTTGGCGAACTGCGCAAAGCAAGCATTGGCGACCTCTTACAGACCATGCAGTACTATGGCGACCAACATGCATTAATCGTCGATGAACAACAGGGCCACACCCTGCAAGGTATTGTTTCAGCAAGTGACATTGCACGAGCTTTGCATATCCCACTGCTCATTGGCGACAGAGCCAATAGCTTTGCCGATATCTACAGAGCACTTCATTGACCTAACCTCAATTGATTAGAGCGAGCCCTTGCTTTGGCATGGGCTTGTAACTTTGTAGGTGACACTGACGCCGGTGCGGCCCAATTATGTTCCCAACACATTCGGTATCCCCACATCCCTCTGGGCACATCGACGTCCCACAACGCCTTCAACGAACTTACACCCTGTGGGTGGCGAACGCGCAGCGATCGTCACATATGACGCCATTGCGGCCGAATTTCGTTCCCGACGAATTCGGCATACCTGCGTCCATGCAGGCAAACGCGAAGCGATCGTCACATGGAAGCTCTGTGGGTGAAGAACACGCAGCGATCGTCACATAGAAGCCCTCTGGGTGGCGAACGCGCAGCGATCGTCACATAGAAGCCCTGTGGGTGACGAACGCGAAGCGATCGTCACATTGAAGCCCTGTGGGTGGCGAACGCGAAGCGATCGTCACATTGAAGCCCTGTGGGTGGCGAACGCGAAGCGATCGTCACATGGAAGCCCAGTGGGTGGCGAACGCAAAGCGATCGTCACATGGAAGCCCAGTGGGTGGCGAACGCAAAGCGATCTTCACATCGAAGTCCTGTGGGCGGCGATCTTTAAATTAAGGCACAAATTCAGAGCGATAAATCATACTCGCTTTGGGCCACATGCAACCAAGTCTCGGTCAATGATGGGGCTATTTGACGCCGTTGCGGCCGCATTATGTTCCTGACACATTCGGCTTACCCACATCCCTCTGAGCGCATCGACG
>Ga0209955_1000251_pt1 | contig 20330 bp, 23 predicted proteins | sample SalPonA_A_H2O_MG_FD_185716 | JGI IMG/M metagenome (GOLD analysis project Ga0209955, IMG submission 185716) | Water microbial communities from South San Francisco under conditions of wetland restoration - Salt Pond MetaG R2A_A_H2O_MG (SPAdes)... | ecosystem: Environmental > Aquatic > Non-marine... | reverse complement strand
ATGGAACTCCGTCTTGGCGGAGGCATGGTAGATGTAGAGCTTGACCCAGAGCACTACGAGTTAGCAATCAAAAAAGCATTACAGAAATATCGTCAACGAGCCGAGAATGCTGTAGAAGAAAGCTTTGTACATCTTAATCTTATTGAAGATGTGAGTGAGTATACACTACCAGACGAAATCATTGAAGTAAAAGATATCTATCGTAGAACCACGGGTGTATCATCTGGTACTGGTAACGATATTGAACCATTTCAAGCAGCTTTTATGAATACCTATTTACTAGGCAGTCAAAAACAAGGCGGTTTAGCATCATTTGATTTTCTACAACAAAACAGAGAGACAATGGGTCGTTTGTTTGGTGCTGAGATGATGTTCACTTGGCGGCCACAAGACCATAAACTTCTAATTCATCGCAAAGTTAAAGCCAACGATTCTGCTTATCTGCATGTATATAACTATCGTCCTGATGATAATCTTTTAACTGATACATACGCTGGTCCATGGTTGCGTGATTATGCATTTGCTCATGTTAAATTAATGCTAGCTGAAGCACGTGGCAAATTTGCGCAAATCGCTGGACCACAAGGTGGTACAAGTTTGAATGGTGACCAGCTCCGTGCTGATGCTCAGACAGAATTAGAAAAATTAGATATAGAGCTTACATTGTATAATGATGGTTCAACTGGACTAAGTTTTGTAATAGGCTAATGGAATCTATAAATATTAATATTCTGTATTTTGGATTACCTAGAAAAATAAGTGACTTGTTAGACCATCATATTGAATATTTCACAATTGTTCGCAACATGGCAAAGGAGTTTCACAGCGTCCATGTAAATGTACGAGTTATATATAGTGTAATAGATTATGTCGGTGACATTAATGGTATTAAACAAAAATGGAATGACGCTGACATGGAATTTGTGTATGCTCCCGTGTCAGAAAGACACCGCCAGCGTGAGATTTTAAAAACTTCTCTACTTCTTGAAAAATATAATGTCAATTCGGTTAATATTTCATGGGATCATCCTACTCGTGATTTGATGATTTATTTCAAACAGATATATGCGAGAGCGCTGGCTTGTGAAATAGGATTAAAAAATATATCGCCGAATGAAATGGTGATTATTACCAGAACCGATGTAACGTTTAATAATAAAGGCGGTTCAAACATACATGTCACAAGTCCAACTATAACTAAAGATTTTGCTATTGGTCATATTTCTCAGAGAGTTTCTGAATTGTTATATGCAAACGAGATATTAACATTTGCCCGTGATAACATAGTTGATGATCATGCAATGCATAATATTTTTGTTGAAAGTTTGAAATACAGAATGATAACAAAAGAAAAAATTACAATTGGAGTACACGTCCAAGATACATCGTTTGTCACAGACGTTAAAACAGCTTTGCTATATTTTGGAAACAATGTGGCCGAGCAAGTGGCTATATATCTCCGAGAGCCAAATAAAGAGCATTTGCAAGGTAAAAAATATGATCAGCATAGAACATGTATTGACTATTTAAATAATTCTTATATGCGTTCATATAAGAAAGGAAGCTTGATGATATCAGAAAAGCCTATTATAGTGGCTAGAGTGTATAAATTATGAACTGGCAACGAACCGCAGCATACACATATATAGCGATATGTATATTTGATTTCATGTTGGTACCAATGTGGTTTGGCATTGTACGAGCATATCTAGACCCATTTGATTTAATACAAAAAATGCTTGAATTGGACACGGCAGTACAGGTACAAATGATTCAAGCATATACATTTCAACACGAGCCATTCACATTAAAAGGTGGTGGTTTATTTCACTTAGCATTTGGTGCGCTATTGACAGGCACTACAATATTTTCAAATAAACCTTAAAAAACTATTGACAAGTAATACATCTTACTCTATGATCATAAAGTAAGTTAATGAGTGAGAGAAAAGACATGTTCAAAGTTTATCTAACAAATTTCGGTTACTTTCTTCAGGACACCTTTGCTACTCGTGCGGAAGCCGAGCGAGAAGGTCGTAGAAATGGTTTTGCTTATTCTGTTGTGGAGATGAACTAAGATGGCTAACGAAAATTTTATGTTTAACGCATACGGTAACACTCTAGTTGTTTACGCTAGTGATATTTCCATTGAGCGTGGCGAGTCTAATTTAAACGAGGATATTAGTGACCTTTATGTAGCAATGACCAAAGCCAATCGTGAGATGCTTTGGTGTAATCCAGATGCTTGTGAAGGTACTTGGGAACTTGATTGTGAGATTATGAATGCTTACAAATGGGTAGAAACGAATACATACAAACTACTAGATGGTGGTTATGTAGATTAAAGAGGTAAAAATTATGATTAAGAAACTATTAGCGATTACAGCAATCGCGGTGACTATGACAGGTTGTGCTACACAGCAACAAAATGGACAAATGTTAGGCGCAATGGTAGGCTATGCGGTTGGTAATCAGATTGGTGGTGGCATGGGTAATGTTGCGGCAACAGCAATCGGCACAATGGTTGGTATGAATGCGGGTGGAGCCGTAGGTGCTAACATGGACCGCCCACCGCAGGTAGTATATGTTCAAGATAATAACCAGCCACAATACGCACCGCAACAGCAATATGTGCCTACTCGGTCTGCGAGACAACAATGTTGGGATTATCCTTCTATTGGCGAGCGCGAAGCGTGTGTTCGTGGTGTAGAGCAAGCAGAAAGACGATTACAGCGCCAGCGTGAAGACGCTGCTTATCGTGCTGGTCAAACATACGCTAACTAAGGATTTCACATGGATGATATTTCACGGTTAATAGAGATTGTGTTATCGAGCATATTGGTGTATACTATTATTGTAGGCACACATGAATATTATGAGAGAAAAAACAAGTGACTAAAAAAATAATAGGTATTTGTGGTTTAATAGGACACGGTAAAGACACGGCAGCTGGATTTCTTATAGAGGAAGGATATGAACGTATTAGTTTTGCTGGAGTACTCAAAGATGTATGTGCCAGTTTATTTGGTTGGGATAGAATATTACTTGAAGGCAACACTCCGGAATCTCGTATATTCCGTGAAACAGTAGACCCATGGTGGGAGAAGCGATTAGGTATAAAAGGATTCACGCCTAGATATGCGCTTCAGAATATAGGTACTGATGTATTTCGCAATCATTTTCATAAGGATATTTGGGTAGCGGCATGTGAGCGCCGTGTGATGAACACTGACAAGAATGTTGTTATTTCAGATTGTCGGTTTTTCAACGAGTTGCAATCTATAAAAGATTTAGGTGGCGAAATCGCTGTGGTTTGGAGAGACGAATATCCAGAATGGTGGACAAATGCGGTACTCACTAATACTACTACTGAAGATGAAGAGTATGTGATACACGACAAAGGATTCCACATGGAAGTATCGTATCCTGATGTACATCCAAGTGAATGGAGCTGGGCAGGCTGGCAATTTGATTACACATTGTACAACCATACGACATTAGATGATTTTAGACAAAATGTTAGGGATAATCTACTAAGATAACTCTATTTAAGCGGTTTTCCTTGAATATGCTATAAATACGCTTAGGAATATATAAATTCTTAATTACGTAATTATAGAAAAAAGGAGAACTCCGAAAATGGCAAATCTTGTTTCGCCTGGCGTACAGGTAACAGTTATAGATGAGTCCATCTATGGTCCGTCTGGTTCTGGTACAGTTCCAGTTCTTTTCATCGCAACCGGTGAAAATAAAGTAGACCCTACTGGCACTTACTCTGATGGCATTGCAAACTACACAAAACCAGAAAATTCTGGTAAACCAGTTCTCGTGACTTCACAGCGCGAACTAACCCAATACTTCGGTAACGTAGACTTCCGTTCAGTAGCAGGTACAGTTCAACAAGGTGACGAGACAAATGAATACGGTCTATTGGCCGCTTACTCTTTCTTAGGACAATCTTCGGCAGCATACGTTGTCCGTGCAGATGTTGATGTAACTCAGCTTCGTCCTAATACAGCTATGCCTGTTGGTAATCCAACATTTGGCGTATATTGGCTAAATCCAGAAACATCTAACTTTGGTATCTTTGAATACGATGGTTCTGAGTGGGTTGCTAAAACACCTTACGTAGAAGTTGTTTCTGCGGCAGGCACAGCGACAACTGCTTATGATGAAGGTGAATACCTAGTTGAAGTTGTTAACAGTGCTGGCAGCACTATGTTGGCATACTACAAAGGTATCGGTGGTATTTGGACTGAGGTAACAACTACAATTGCTCCTCACTACTCAATTCCAGGCGCTCCTCTAGTGGGAGATACTTGGATTAAGTCTACACAACCTGGCGGCGGTATCAACCTAGATGTATCTCTATTTGACGGCAAAACATTTGTTGAGCAACAAGTTTTATATGTAGGCACAAATACTCCTACTGGTACAACATCTGATACATTCCAAGATGGTACATTGGCTACAAGTCGTACACTTCTAGATGGTGACTTATGGTTAGAAGTTGTCGGCAACGAAGTATCAATCAAACGCTGGGATGATACTCCAGCTGGCCAAGAATGGGACGATATTACTACTGACCCTACATTTGCTACAGGTGGCTACACTGCTGATGTTTCATCTGAACAACCAGTTGGCGCACCAAATGATGGTACACTATGGTTCTCTCCAGCAGTTAATCAGTACGCAGTTTACGAAGTTAAAACTGACGGCGGTGTTCAAAAATGGTTCCGTGTAGAAGACGTACAGTACTCTACAGTTGCTCCACTCACTGACACTCAAGGCGGCGCACTATCTAACGGTGATTACTGGATTGACACAAGCGAGCAAGACAACCTTGTTATATATCGTCACAATGGCACATCATGGAAACTAAAAGATGTATCTGACCAATCTACATCTGATGGTGTTATTTTCTCTGATATCACAGCCAATGATACTGCTCCTGGCGCATTTGAGACTGACCTATTGGATGATGCCCCAAGTGCTCTAGTAATGCCAGTTGGCATGACAGCAATCAACATGTGTCGTTCTGCTAACACAGTACGAGTATATGATGCTAGTCTAGAAACTGATTGGAAATGGCGTAACTTTGCTGGTAACCAAGCTGATGGTTCTGGCTCATTTGGTTCTAAAGCACAGCGTAAAGTAATTGTTTCTGCTATGCAAGAAGCTACATTTGCTGAAGAGCTTCGCGAAGAGACTGTTTTCTTCCGTCTAATTGCTGCTCCTGGTTACCCAGAGTTGTATGACGAAATGGTTACTCTAAACAGTGACCGTAACGAGACAGCATTCATCATTGTAGATGCTCCGATGAAACTTACACCAAATGATGCTATCAAGTGGATTCAAGGTGCTGATGCTAATGAAAATGGTGTGGATGGTCTAGTTGGTCGTAACACTTACACAGCGGCTTACTACCCAAGTGTTCTAACTACTAACCCATCAACTGGTGATTCAGTAGTTGCTCCAGCGTCTCACTCTGTACTATACACATACGCTTACAACGACAATGTTAGTTACCAATGGTTCGCTCCAGCAGGTCTAACTCGTGGTGTTGTTCAAAACGCATCTAACGTTGGTTATGTGAATGACGAAGGTGAGTTTGTAGCAGTAGCACTTAACCAAGGTTATCGTGACGCTATGTACGAAAACAAACTAAACCCAATCGCACGTTTTGTTGCTGACGGTATCGTTGTTTTTGGTCAGAAGACATTGAATCCAGTAGCTTCGGCGCTAGACCGTGTCAACGTAGCACGACTAACTTGTTACTTGCGTGAGCGTTTTGCTGTTATTGCTCGTCCATACTTGTTTGAGCCTAACGACAAAAACACTCGTGTCAACGCAAAAGCTACATTTGATGGCTTTATGGGTAATATGATGGCGCTTCGTGCGGTATATGATTACTTGACAGTGTGTGATGAATCAAATAACACACCTGCGCGTATAGATGCTAATGAGCTATGGATAGATGTAGCAATTGAGCCTACTAAAGCGGCTGAATTCATCTACATACCAATTCGTCTGGTTAATACTGGCGAGCTATAATAGACTATATTCAAGTCAACAATACAAAGCGGACTAAATGTCCGCTTTTTTTATGAGTGTTTTGTATAAATACAATATATAGTAATGTCTTTATAGGAGAATAAAATGGCTGTTACAATTAATAACTTCAATGTACCTACTGATACAGAAAGCGGTGCAACACTAATGCCTAAATTGGCATACCGTTTCCGTGTAGACTTTAATGGTCTAGGCGGCAATACATCTTCAACTCGTGTAACACGCAACGTGATTAGCGTTGGTCGTCCTTCGTTGACGCATGAAGAAATCACAGTAGATGCATACAACTCAAGAATTTATCTAGCAGGTAAACACAACTGGGAACCAATTACACTTGTCCTTCGTGACGATGTTGATTCTAACGTTATTCGTCAATTAGGCGAGCAAATGAACCTTCAAGTTGACCACAATGAACAATCTTCGGCATTTACAGGTGCACAATACAAATTTAACTTGTCTATTGCTACATTAGACGGTTCAAATGAAGATAATGGTACTGAAGCTGAGCTAGACCGCTGGGACCTTGCTGGTTGTTTTATCACTAATATTCAATACGGTGAGCTAAACTACGCATCTGGTTCGGAAATGGTACAGGTAACTATTACTGTTCGTTACGATAACGCTGCACATGTTATTGTTAACGGTGCCAATCAAAGCGAAGATGCTCTATCTGGTAAAGCATCTGGCCGTTTCGGCGACGGACTTTTGGCTTCTACTAAAAACTAAGTTTATTAGAGGCATTAAATGGGTCTTAAAAAGTTAGGCGACCTGGCGGCTGAAATCTATGGACAAAAAAATGTTCCTAGTAAAGAAATTCAGTCGCTAATACCTAGATTTAGATTTCAGTTCAATGTGAGTATCCACTACATGGGGCCAAACGGTGAAGAAAAATTCATTAGTACTTGGTCAGCAGATAGTGGTTCTAAACCTGCGTTCAGAATATCTGGTATTACATTGCCTACTCATGCCGCCAAAATGTCAACGCTTAATCAATATAATAAAAAGCGTGTGATTCAAACAGGAGTGGAATACAATCCTGTAGTTTTGTCGGCATATGACACCAGAGATGGCGCCCTTGAAGACTTTTTGTTAGCGTATCATCAACACTATTATAATGGTGTAATGTATGGCGATGACGCAAAGTATATCAATGATATCAACATAGGTGAGAGATTTGCTTTTGGAAACTCAATTTATGGCGATAATAGCTCATTGACTGGCTATTCGGCTCCCAAAGATAGAAACTTTATTAAAAAAATAGTTATTGAACGGGTATCTAGTCCTAAAGACACTATAATCACAGTCATACATAATCCGTTCATCCAGTCTTTAGAAGCAGACCCATTATCGTATGATGATAATCAAACGATGCAATATAGAATAACCTTTATGTATGAAGGTTATTCTATTGGCTCACCTCCAGACCTTACAGATTCAGGCAGTCCAACTCCTTTAGATAAACAATATCTAGATAGAGATGAAGCATATCCTGTCACCGAATCTGGAAATCCTACACCAATGTGGGCACAAGGTCCTAGAGATAGATATCCTGTTACTGAATCTGGTAGCCCGACTCCGATGTATGCGCAGAGTCCGAGTCAACCATATCCTGTTACTGAATCCGGCAGTCCAACGCCATCATTCTTGCCGACTCCAGTACCTGAATCGGATGAAGTAAAGTTAGGCAGAGTAGCAACCGCATTGTACTTTGGCAGACAAACAGCATTGCCGTTCGGAAAGACCGTTCAAACAGAATTGGGTACAGGTAAAAAATTCATATATCTAGGCAATAATGCAGAAGCAAATGTTCTTGGAGCTAAGACCGTGGCTGGCGAATCAATGTCTCGTTTATATGCCGATGACATACCTGCTAACTATAAAGAAGTATATAGCAACAAGCCGTCTTCCACTAATTAGGAATAACTTATGGCTAAGTTTCAACAAGGACAATACGAACCAAACAATCCAGGCAAATACTTAGGCAAAGGCTTGCCTAGGTATCGCAGTGGATGGGAACTAGCTGTATTCAGAATGTTTGATAATCACCCATCTGTATTAGGATGGGGCAGTGAAACACATAGAATACCATACAAAAATCCACTGACAGGCAAACAAACAACATATGTTCCTGATATACTAGTGGTATATAATGATAGAGATGGCAAAAAGCATGCCGAAATGATAGAGATAAAACCAAGCAAGCAAACATTAGGTGAAGCACGAAGTCAGGCAGATAAAGCCGCGGCAGTAGTGAATCATGCGAAATGGACTGCGGCAAGAGCATGGTGTAAGCAACAAGGCATTGGATTTAGAGTTATTACAGAACACGAAATCTTTAATAAACCTTCAGGTTCTAAGAAGAGAAAACGATAATGAGTAATAGAAAATTAGAAGAAACATTCAATCTACCACCAATTGAAGACATTGATATGGACTTTGAGGCTGATGACGAATCAGAAGAAGAATTGTCCTTGGACGAAATAAAACACCAAATACAAGAATATGAAGGTCAAATGAATGTCGCACAACGAGCCGATGCCGCTATGCCAGTCGTCACTGGCTTTGAGCAACTTGAACGGGAAATGGACGAATATGCCGCACAAGCAATGGGTTCATTCAAAGATTTAATTGACCTAGGTCATAATGTAGAAGACAGACATGCCGCTCCTATCTTTGATTCAGCAAGTAAAATGCTAACAGCGGCACTACAAGCTAAACAAGCAAAGATGGACAAGAAACTTAAAATGCTTGACTTACAACAAAAGCAAGCTAAACTTGAGCTAGAGCAAGCCAAGTTTGAGTTTCAGAAACAAAAAGAAGAAGCCAAGAATGAAGACCGTGCTGAGACAATTGAAGGCAGAATTGTTGGTGACCGAGCGACTATGCTGGCTGAAATCATGAGCCAAATGAACAAGAAGTAATAAATACTACTATATAATATTTCCGGAGATATTTAATGAAATCGTTCAAACAGTATTTGGCAGAAAGTAAGCAGACCTATCAATATCGCATTAAGTTGGCGAAAGAACTAACAAACGAGGAGTTGGACCGTATTGAGCGCCACCTTGTGAAGTATGATGTTCAGAAATTCTCTGCTCCAAAAAAACTAATGCTACAATCTACGCCATATGATTTCCCACAATTACGTGGTTATGAAATCTATGTTGCGGAATTTACAACAACTATTCCAGCAAGTGCTTACCAGATTCAAACTGAAATTCAGAATCTAATCGGCATTTCTGATGGTTTTATGAAAGTGCGTTCAGATATGGAACCACTAGAAAAACAAGAACAAGAATCGTTGGCAGGCGAAGACGAAGCAACGAGTCTGTTGGCTGATGACAAATATAGCGAAGCAGAAAAAGTAAATGCTGAAGACTACTACGGCGACAAATACAATACTAAGTTTGTACAAGAGTTGCTAAAACTACGCAAAGACAAGGAAAAAGAATAATGGATACATTAAGTAGACTTAAAACACTTGCGGGACTAGGTAACACGCAAGTTAACGAAGGCACATATACGTGTGTCCACGCAAAAAAAGGTAAAACAGAAGTAGAAGCAGATAGCTCATATGCCGCGGCTAAAAAAGCTGCTGAAAAATGGGGTCTAAAGTCTACTGCTGGTATTGATGCTCATAAACACACTGCCGAGCCAGTAGCATTCACAGAACAAGAAGTAACAGAAGCAAGTAACATTATGGGTGAATTCAATGATGTGATTAGAGATGCTATTAGCAGTGCTGAAGAAGCAGGCGCATATGGCGATGTTCGTGATGAAACAGTAATACAAGCATACGAGGCTTTCAGTAGAGGCGACTTCACTGGCGCGGCTGAAATGATTCTTGCTGATTTTGCTGACCAAGATGGCGGCGAAGTTAGTGCTATTGAAGATATCTACCATGACTTGGTGTCGGATTTAAAATACATTGCCACTAAAACTAACGAAGCAATTCTATCACCAGAAGAGTTTATGAAACGCGCTCCAAAAGATGATAGACGCCCATCTAACATGGAAATCTACTCTGATTACAAAGAAATGGAAGCAACTGGTGACGCTGACCCTTATCAGTTTGTCCTAGACAAATATCCGTTCCTTACTCCAGAAAAACTAGACATGATTCTAGGAGATTTGGATGAGTCAGTTGAATCAGATTTCGGTCCTGATGACCCACGTTATGCGCCAGAAAAACCTCGTTGGCATTTCTCTTCAGGCATATACGCTGTTGGCTCGGCATCATACGATGACAAAGAAGAAGTAACAATGACTGATGAGCAAGCAGAAGCACTAAACGCTAAGATTGATTCTGTTGACGAAAAAACAAAATCCTCTATATGGAAACGTATATGGGCATCTGAAGACCAACAAGAATTTGACGATAACATTGCTGATATCATCAATGGCGGTGGTTCACAAGCAGATATGTTTGGTGAAGAAAAAATCACTGAAGCGCCAACAATGGATACAACACAACTAGTAAATATGATGCGTAATGCTGGTCTGTCAGAAGACACTATTACACAGAAACTTGAAGAGTGGGCTAACACTCCGGAAGGTGTTGGTGAAGTTGAGCCAACTGCTCACGGCGATGCTTATGATTTCGCACAATCAGTAAATCTATCACTTAAGAAATACCTTGATGCTCAAGATATGAAAGTTAGCGTTAATGAAAGCCACACAGGCGAATCACTGATGGAAGCATACAAAGCATACAAAGGTGAAGTAGTTGAATCTGAAGAAGAGATTAACGAATCTGAAGAAGACGGCAAGTGTCCAAGCTGTAAAGGCACTGGATTTGAACGCCGTGGTGATGAAAAAGAGATTTGTGATGATTGTGATGGCAGTGGCAAGTATGCTGATTACAAGTCCAGAGGAGAAAAAAAGGCCGCTAATGATAAAAAGATGGACGAATCTTCTGACATTGAACGCCTAAAAAGACTTTCGGGTCTATAAAAGAACACTTGCTTTAGGACCGTTATAGTTACCGGCTTTGCCGTTATTCATCCTAAGCGTGTCAGTTTTGCCCACACTGTTGAACCACGATTCGCTACCGTGACTTCATAAAGTGGGCTTTTTATTGCCTACTAAATAAGATTATGAATAGACCTATATTAGAATTCACAGATTCAGTTGGACAGATAGTAACATTTTGTATTCCTTCGCCTCATACTAAAATATGTTGTAATTTAAGCGGTGGCGCAGATAGTGCTATATTGGCATATATGGTCGTTGATTATTGTGAAAAATATATACCAGAAGCAGAAATTAATTTTATAACAATAGCTAATCCAATAAAAGGATGGTATCACGGCGCATGGGCAAATAAAGTAGTTGATAAAATATTACATATGACAAACACCATGATGATAAAATCGCATACAATCTTTTATAGGGATGACCAGCGGCGAGAAGAAATTTCACAAATAGAGAATGACTATTTTGATAAGAATATAGCAACTTACTTTCTAAATGCTGTTAATCAGAATCCTCCCTTGGAAATAGAAGATTTGTTAGAAGGCAGATTTGAAGCACGAGATCCGGATAAAATAAAAATAGAAGATGAAATTTATGAATCTGGATTTACAAGACGCAGACCATTCTTTAATTGCGATAAACGAATGATAAAATATTTATATGAAAGCTATCAAATTTTAGATGAATTATTCCCTTACACTAGAAGTTGTGAATTGCCCGCCGATAAAGGCAGTGATGGTATAACACATTGCGGAGAATGTTGGTGGTGTAGGGAACGTATGTGGGCATTCGGGAGATTGTGTTAAATGAACGTACCAGAAACAGACACCCTTAAACAAATAAACCAAGACACCAATATTACTGTTGTCCATGAACCTGCGTTGGCTGAATTTGCCGATAAATTTGATATGGCAAATTCAATGTTTGAAAAAATAGACAGCGATATTTCGCCCCATTTTTATACGCTAAACACCAATGAGCATCCGCGTGATACATTGAATGATAGATTGTCTAAATGGTTTTTCTTTGAAAAATATATGAGTGTATTTCCTGTAACATGTGATATCGCATTTATGGGCAATTCATACAGAGAAGTAACAACGTGGCAAAAATTAGATGAAATTGTTAGCGAAATGAGCGATGAATTATTGGCACAAAATCATTGGAATAGATTTGACTCTTTTTACACAGAACGAAGAAAAGTAAATATTAACGATAAGTTTATGCGTATATACGAAGAGTATTCCGCTGAAGGAGATACTATTCCTGAGTTTGAATTCTTTATAGAATTACGAAAAAAAGCCGTGGCAATAGCCGAAGAATTTTGGAACAAATATAACAAAAGTGAGTTTGATTCTACACAATATAACATGGTTGTCATAGAGTATAGAACACCGTTTGCTTTCGTGGATTCCGAGAATTTCAAACAACAACGATTTAACAACGCTATATGGGCAAGGCCGCATTGTGATGAAAACTATGGAGGTCTACATCTCGGAGAATCTGAAGCAGATAACTTTTATGTAATTAATCCTAATACTGGTGAATATCAGTATGTGAAAGAATTCGCTGACCCAGCAAATGCTGTATGGATGTGGGGGGCATATGAATCCGACCACGGATTTATACCCACCGAGCATGGCGTATATACAGAAAAAGAAAACGAAAAATATAATGGCAATCGTTACAGTATTATTCTTGATGTGTTAAGACCAGAGGATTTATAATGAGTACAGCAGATACCAGTCTTGTAAAAACTCCTTATAAAAAAGAAACATATACACAAGAGCAATTGTTGGAAATGGCTCGTTGTGCGGCTGACCCAAAATACTTCATAAGAAATCATTGTTGGATTCAGCACCCTACAAAAGGTCGTATGCGATTTGAATTATTCCCGTATCAGGAAGAGCTACTTGACGCATATCACGATTATCGTTATAGTATCGCATTGATATCACGGCAAATGGGTAAATCAACAGCCGCTGCCGCATATCTATTGTGGTACTCCATGTATGTGCCTGACCAAACGATTCTTATCGCTGCCCACAAGTATTCGGGCGCACAAGAAATCATGTCTCGTATTCGTTTTGCGTATGAAACATTGCCAGATTATCTTCGTGCTGGCGCGGTGTCATATAACAAGGGTAGTATAGAGTTTGATAATGGTAGTCGTATTGTAGCACAAGCAACAACAGACAACACTGGTCGTGGTATGTCTATCTCACTAGCGTACTTGGATGAGTTTGCGTTTGTTAGACCTAACATAGCTCGTGAATTCTGGACTTCACTATCGCCAACACTAGCAACAGGTGGTAAGTGTATTATCACATCAACGCCTAACCAAGACGATGACCAGTTTGCGCAAATCTGGCGTGAAGCAAACAAATGTATTGATGAATTCGGCAACGAAAAGCCTACTGGCAAGAATGGATTTAGAGCATATTCAGCAGATTGGACAGCACACCCTGACCGTGACCAAGAGTGGGCAGACCAAGAGCAAGGCAAGATAGGTGAAGAGCGATTCCGCCGTGAGCACATGAACGAATTCATTGCGTTTGATGAAACTCTAGTGGATTCATTGAAACTGGCAGCCATGACGCCAAAAGACCCATACGCTAAGATGGGACAAGTACGACTATACAAATCTATCGTGCCAGGCAATGTATATATGGTAGCACTAGACCCATCATTGGGTACTGGTGGTGATAATGCGGCTATACAAGTGTATGAGTTGCCTGGCATGAAACAAGTCGCCGAGTGGCAACACAATAAAACGCCTGTACAAGGACAATGTAAAATACTACAACAGATATGTAAATGGATTGATGATGAAGCAAAGGGCAAATCTGAGATTTATTACAGTTTAGAGAATAATACACTAGGCGAAGCAGCACTTATTGTTATAGAAGACATAGGTGAAGAAAACATACCTGGTACATTCTTAACTGAATCTAAGAGACACGGCAACACTCGTGCGTTTCGGCGAGGATTTACGACCACACACAAGAGTAAGTTATCATCATGTGCTAAGTTGAAACATTGGGTAGAAACTGATAAGATAGAGATAGCAAGTAATAACTTGCTTAGAGAAGTTAAGACATTCGTTGCTCGTGGCAATAGTTATGCGGCGAAAGAAGGTGAGACAGATGACCTTGTGATGGCTTTGATACTTATTGTGCGGATGTCCTTGGAAATAGTCAAGTATGAAGAATCTGCCTTTGAGTATTTGGCAGAAGATTTTGGTGACGAAGATAATATGGAACCTATGCCAATTAGCTTTCTATAACACAGCCAAAATATAATGCGGCAACAAACATATCTTCTTCGGATTTAAAACATACTAACCATTCGGCTTTATCGCTTATAGTAAAATGACATTCAAACATATTGTCTATGGCGCGTCTTTCGTACAGCCAATGGTTGTATATGTTAGATACCATTTGCATATCGGCCCATCTGTCCATTGAAATAGCGACTTTCCAACCGTCATTATAAAGCTTAGTAGTATGTGATATTTCTACCTTGTGCATATAAGTACTTATGCTTTAAACTATATAAATATGATAAATACATACAACAAAGGAAATTACAGTGGAACAATTAGCTGACGAAATTTTTAACATCTTGAAAGGTGCCAACTACAAACTACGTTTATTTACACGAGACGGCACAAAGACTCTTGATTCTGACGAGGCTACGAGATTTTATGCGTATGACCAGGATTTAATGGTAAGTATTAATCAAGAGGAAGGCAAAATTGAAGTTACTGTTCAAGGTGGTGTTGATTATGATTTTCCTGGCAACAGTGAAATTATTAAAACGTTACGAACCGCTGTACATAACAAAAGAGGTGAATTCACAGTGAAAAAACTTGGTAAGAAAATCGCTCCTAAGGATTTTGCGCACCAGAATGTTCAAGAAAGTATGAAAGCATTTGGCAAAGGTTTTGGTTCAGTAAAATCTTCAAAAATACCTGCTCCAAATGGTACTACTATTCGTATTAAACATAATCAAAAGGTTGATGAAGAAAAGCGTGGTGCACGTAGCCGTAACATTCAAAGTATTTTCATTGAAAACTCACAAGGCGAAAGATTTAGCTTCCCTTACCCTAATGTAAGTGGAGCAAAAGCACTGGCGATGCATGTCAGTGAAGGTGGCACTCCATATGATAGTAAAGGTCAAGCGATACTTGCTATGTGTGAAGACCTATCAAACATTAATCAGTTCATGCGTCACATCCGTGGCAACAAGTTGGTTAATGAGAACAATGAAGATGTTGTCTCTACAGTTCGTGAGGCAGCTATGGAAATAAAAAACACGATTAAGTCTCTATCTACACAGAAAGGTTATAACAACTTTGTCGCTCCTGGCGAAAAAGAATCAGTCAAAGAGGTTGACTTATCGGAGAAGTTCATGTATAATGCATTGGAGACTGAGAGTTTAGCTACTGCGGTCTCCACTGTATCACGCATAATTGCTGAAAAGGAAGGAAAAATGAGCGAAATAGAAAACTCATTGGGACGTGTAGAAGCACTTAATGGCGACTACGGATTTAATATTGACAAGAATGACCCAGAGCATCCTGCCAACGCAGTCGGCAAAGCAGCCGACCAAAAAGGACAACTAAGCTCATTTTTATCTTACTTCGGTAATAAAACAATGATTACTAATCCAGAGTTGAGTGGTGATTTTGATGTACTATCAGGCGCTATTGTAGAGCCACATCTAAAACCAGCACTTGAACAACGTATTGTAAAGATTGTGGTAGATATGCTACAATCTAAAAAGGATGAATCAGTGAAGCCATCGGCAACGATTGGCTTGGCTGAATCAGCAATGCTAGGTCTACGCAAGAAAATTGCGTAAGGCCTAGTGCCCAAATGGGCAAAATAAGTGCTTGACAGTTAGCACTTTATAAACTAAACTGTATTGGCTAACATATACTAATATCGACTAACATCGACCAATATCTACTAACATAGGAAAACATAAACATGTCATTAGCAGAAATCCGTGCGAAACTACTCGCACAAGAAGAAAAGAAATCAGGTAATACTAAATCAACAGGTGGTGGTGACAATACCATCTTCCCACACTGGAATATCCCAGAAGGCGCAACAGCCACAGTACGATTCCTACCAGACGCAGACGAAACTAATACTTTCTTCTGGGTAGAACGTCAAATGATTAACCTAGAGTTCCCTGGCGTAAAAGGCCAAGACGAACATAAACCAGTTACAGTAAAAGTACCATGTATGGAAATGTGGAACGAAACATGTCCAGTACACACTGAAATCCGTCCATGGTTCAAAGACCCTAATCTAGAAGACCTAGCTCGCAAATACTGGAAGAAACGCTCTTACATCTTCCAAGGCTTTGTCACTGATGATGGTGGTCTGGATGAAGAAAAACCAGAGAATCCAATCCGTCGTTTCGTAATCTCTCCGCAGATTTACAAAGCAATCAGTTCAGCACTCATGGACCCAGACTTCCCTGAGCTACCAACTGACTACGAAGCTGGTACAGACTTCAAGATTAACAAGACTAAGAATGGTCAGTACTCAAACTACGGTACTTCCGCTTGGGCACGCCGTGAGCGTTCATTGAACCAAGAAGAGCGTGATGCGATTGCTACACACGGTCTATTCAATCTATCGGAGTTTCTACCTAAGAAACCAAACGCAGAAGAGCTCCAAGCTATTGCTGAAATGTTTGAAGCAAGTGTAGACGGTCAACTATATGACCCAGAGCGTTGGGCTGATTACTACCGTCCATGGGGCGTAGATAAGCCAGAGTCTTCTACTCCACGAGTAGCGGCACCTGCTCCAGCACCAAAAGCGGCACCAGCGCCTGCTCCAGTAGTAGACGAAGATGAGCCACCATTTGAAGCAGATGAGCCAGCTCCAGCACCAAAAGCAGAAGCGCCAGCAGGTGACGGTGCTAAACCAAGCGCACAAGATATCCTAGCGGCTATTCGTAACCGTAAGTAATACTTCTTTATAGGGGAGCTAGTCTCCCCTTATTTTCTTTATAAGGAGGTCTCATGGCAAAACCATTTGACGTATCAAAGTTTCGTAAATCTATTACGAAATCTGTACCCGGCCTGTCTGTAGGCTTCAATGACCCAGACACATGGGTATCTACAGGTAACTACACACTAAACAAACTTATTTCAGGTGAATTTGACAAAGGTATTCCTCTAGGCAAAGTAACCGTACTCGCTGGTGAATCAGGCGCAGGCAAATCATACATTGCTTCGGGTAACATCGTTAAGAATGCGCAAGACCAAGGCATCTTTGTTGTTCTTGTTGATTCAGAAAACGCACTAGATGAAAAGTGGCTACATGCTCTTGGCGTAGACACAAGTGAAGAAAAACTAATGAAATTAAACCTAGCAATGATTGATGATGTTGCTAAAGTTATTTCAGACTTCATGAAAGATTACAAGGACAACTATCCAGACCCAGATGCGGAAGACAACCCTAAAGTTCTATTCGTTATTGACTCGTTGGGTATGCTACTAACACCAACTGATGTTGACCAGTTCCAGAAAGGTGACATGAAAGGTGATATGGGTCGTAAGCCTAAAGCACTAACCGCACTTGTTCGTAACACGGTTAATATGTTCGGTGCTTACAATGTAGGCATGGTAGCAACTAACCATACATATGCTTCGCAAGATATGTTTGACCCAGACGATAAGATTTCTGGTGGTCAAGGCTTTATCTACGCATCATCTATTGTTGTAGCAATGCGTAAACTTAAACTAAAAACTGATGCCGATGGCAACAAGACTTCGCAAGTGCATGGTATTCGTTCGGCTTGTAAAGTAATGAAAACTCGTTACGCTAAGCCATTTGAATCAGTACAAGTTGAAATTCCATACGAAGAGGGCATGAGTCCTTATTCTGGACTAACTGAGTTCTTTGAGGCAAAAGGCGCACTACAGAAATCTGGCAACTCATTGGAATACATAAGTCCGGTGACTGGAGAAATCATTAAGAAGTTCCGCAAAGCATGGAACAGAAATGAAGATGGTTGTTTGGATACAATCATGGAAGAGTGGGATAAACAACCAGAAGAAGTGCTTGACTCTATGGGCGAGCATGTAGCAGGAGATGAGGTAGAAACTGATGTTGAGTGATAGTGTAGAAGTTCTTTCGGCTACATATCTAGTAGCGAAAGGTTACATTAAAGAATCTGAGCTAGTATCATTTGCTGAGGAATGGGTTCGTGAATTGATTGAACAAGGGTATGAATATTCAGACATTGTTGATGAGTTTCACGAATTAGACCAAGCGTTGGCTGATGCTATTGATGACATGGCGGAAGAGTTCTCGGAAGAGGAAGACTGGTAAGTGAGCGAATGGTATCGTAAGGTAACAGGTGACCTGGCAGAATTGCCAGGTGCCATTGCGCATTTTGAGCGAGAAATAGAGCAAGCCAAATACGAATGTAGCATGAAAGGTAATCTTGAAAGACAGAGCCGTGACATGCCAGGTATTGTAGAGCACCGATTCAATCAGCTACAGGAAGTAGAAGCGATACTTGAGTTCCTTAATACTGAAATGCGTAAAACACGCAGTCAGTTATTCAGAAAATACTTTGAGGCATATAATCGTGCTTTAAGCGCACGAGAAGCAGAAAAGTATGTAGATGGTGAAAATGATGTGGTAGTACTCCAATACCTAATCAATGATTTCAGTCTAGTACGAAATCGTTTCATTGGCATTATCAAAGCACTTGAAGCTAAGCAGTTCCAGATTAATAACATAGTTAAACTGCGAGCCGCCGGCTTAGAAGACATATCTTTGTGACCCATTAAACCCGCCTAGTGCGGGTTTTTTTCTTAATATCAATAAATACTATCATCTAATACTCTATATATTTACTGGGAGAAATAAATGGCACAGAAAAAGTTTACAATGGATGCGGGTTTTGTATCCAAAGGTGATAGTGATGTTGAAGGTACACTGAATGCTATAAACGTTACAATAAACAATTCTCCGCTGTCTACTAAAGATTATGTTGATTCGCAAATAGTCAATGTTAACACAGGCGGCACGGTGACATTGGATGGTTACGTCACCGAGGGCGAATTGACTACCGCGTTAGTTCCTTTTGCTACAGACGCAGATATTCAAACCGCAATTGACAATATGGTAGGCGCCGCGCCACCTGAGTTAAACACGATTGCTGAGCTAGCAAATGCTATTGGAAATGATTCTCAATTCGCAACAAATGTAAATGCGGCATTGGACACTAAAGCAGATTACTCTCAGTTAATAAATTACGCAACCACTTTATCACTTAACACCGCAGTCTCAGTAAAAGCAGATATGACATACGTGGATTCTAAACTAACGTATGATTCTCTGAGCACATTGAGTAGTTCGGCTGGCGCAGTTACGTTAGATACTTCAGTGGCTAGGGTTTTTTCTCTAACACTGACTGAGAATGTAACTTCAATGAATTTTACAAACGCGGTAGCAGGTAGAGCATACAGTATTTCTTTACGCATTGAGCAAGGTAGCTCGCATTCTGTGACTTGGCCTTCTAATGTAAAATGGTCAAACTCATTTGCTCCAGAGGTAACTCTTGAGCCAGGCACAGTAGATTGGTATGTATTTGTTACAGTTGATGGTGGCGCGACTTGGGATGGCTTCCAATCAGCACAAGCTATGGGAGTTCCTTTCTAATGTCATTTACAAATAGAGCATTGTTAACCGCCGCTTCGTGGCAGTTGGCATCTTCATTTGCTTTTGATGGGCCCAACTTCAAGCAACGTTCAACAAGGGTTAATAGAACAGTAACCATAACTAACTTGAACGAAGTGCAAGACATATTTAAGCAGTTTAATGATACACTAGATAGAACAGTGACTATCTCAGGATTGAACGAAGTACAAGATATATTCAAACAGTTCAATGACACGATTGATAGAACAGTAACCATCACTAGCCTGAATGATGTACAAGACATATTCAAACAGTTTAATGATACATTAGATAGAACAGTGACTATCACTGGTCTAAATGACTTGACTAACATATTAACTCAAATAAATGGAGTAGTGGATACTACTGTTACTACCAGTTCCATAAATGTTCCTAATGTTACGCAAACAAATAGAGACGTTGAAACAACTTTGTATGTTACTAACTTAAATGAAGATAGCAATATAGTTTCTTTAAGAAATGGTGATATCAATACTGATATAACAAGTACTAACTTAAATGAAGACACTAATATAGTTTCTTTAAGAAATGGTGATATCAATACTGA
>Ga0209955_1000246_pt1 | contig 20481 bp, 14 predicted proteins | sample SalPonA_A_H2O_MG_FD_185716 | JGI IMG/M metagenome (GOLD analysis project Ga0209955, IMG submission 185716) | Water microbial communities from South San Francisco under conditions of wetland restoration - Salt Pond MetaG R2A_A_H2O_MG (SPAdes)... | ecosystem: Environmental > Aquatic > Non-marine... | reverse complement strand
GGCAGCGCCTGCATGAACTGCACTTCGATCTGACCAACTAAAGGTAGATCGACGCCCTGCAATCGAGTCGCCAGCGCTTCTAGGAAACCAAACAACAGACAGGCAAACATCGCTGGAACTGGCCGCCACTTACCGAAAATAAGGGCAGCTAGGGCGATATACCCCTTCCCTGCAGACATATCACGTACAAAGCCTGCTCCCAGTGCGATTGATAGATAGGCTCCCGCAAGACCGCAAAATAGCCCTGCCATAATAACTGCGCGGTATCTGAGCCAGGCGACAGAGATACCAGCGGTATCGACTGCCTGGGGGTTTTCACCAACAGCTCGCAGACGCAGACCGAAGCGGGTTTTGTAGACCATCAGGTATGTCAAAGGCACTGCTAGGAAAGCGAGATACACCAGCAGGTTGTGCCCGCTGATAAGACCGGCGTAGACCTGCCCCAAAAACGGTACGTCGGCGATCATTTCAGCAAAAGGCAGTTCCAACGGGCTAAAGCGTTGATCGCCAGAAAGTGAGGGGGTTTGGCCTCCACGATGGAACCAAGCGATACCCAAAACCACAGAGAGGCCCGCGGCTAGAATGTTGATAGCCAAGCCAGAGACAACCTGATCACCGCGGTGGGTGATACAGGCAAAACCGTGCAGCAGCGCCATGCAGATCGCCACCCCCATCGCTGCAATTAGCCCTAGCCATACAGAGCCTGTTACTGCGGTAGTGGCAGCGGCAGCGAAAGCGCCAGCCAGCATCTTCCCTTCCAGACCAATATCCACGATACCCGAGCGTTCGGAGAAGAGGCCAGCCATCGCGCAGAGAATTAACGGAGTTGCCAGACGCAGTGTGGAGTCCAGTGCCGAAACCAGTTGGAGCCAAATATCCATCAATTCGTCTCCCCTGACTTAGTCAGCAATCCAAACAACCGTTCAAGCGGCGCTCGCATCATATAGGCTAGAGCACCACAGAAGAGAATCACCAAGCCTTGAATCACGACAACCAGATCACGCGTTATAGAGGAGAACTCAAACGCCAACTCCGCTCCACCTTGGAAAAGTGCGCCGAACAGCAGGCTAGCCAGTATGATGCCCACAGGGTGGTTACGCCCCATGAGCGCTACCGCAATTCCAGTAAAGCCAGATCCAGCAACAAAATCTAGAACGATACGCCCCTGGGCTCCCATCACCTCGTTAATCGCCACTAGTCCCGCCAAAGATCCGGAGATCGCCATAGCGACAACAACCATCTTCTTAGGGTTAATGCCCGAATAGACTGCAGCTGACTCGTTGTGACCAATCATCCGGATCGCGTAGCCCCAGCGTGTCCGCCAAATCAGCACCCAAACCAAAAAAGAGGCCAGCAGCGCAACAAAAATAGAGAGATTAAGTGGTGTCTGCGTAATTTTGATGCCGAACTGAGCAAATAGCTCATGCATTAGAGGCAGGCTCGCCGAATCGGCAATATCACGTGTCTCAGGTGCCATTTGGCCTGGCTTTATCAGTACATTAACCAGCAGGTACACCATCAAAGCCGAGGCGATAAAGTTAAACATGATGGTGGTTATAACAATGTGACTGCCACGATAAGCCTGTAGATAGCCGGGTATAAACGCCCAGGCGGCGCCGAATAACATCCCGGCGCTAATCGCAACGGGGAGTAGCAACCACCAGGGCAAGAGATGATCTAGTGCAAGACAGACAAGACCTACACCAAGCCCGCCAATATAGGCTTGTCCCTCGCCACCGATGTTGAAGAGCCCCGCATGAAACGCGACCGCCACCGCCAAGCCGGTAAAGATAAAGTTAGTGGTGTAGTAGAGCGTATAGCCTACCCCTTCGTCGTAACCGAAAGCACCGCGGATTAACACCTCAACAGCTGCTAAGGGGTTCTCGCCAATCAGCGCGACCACAACTCCCGCGGCTAGAAACGCAAGAGTCACATTAATAAGCGGTATCAATGCCACATCAGCCCAAACGGGTAGCTTTGCGCGTTTACTCACTCTGTAGCCTCCTGCTGCTCACCGCTGCGTGAGATAGACATCATCAAACCGAGCGCACGAGCATCGGTCTCAGAGGCGGCAACATCACCGACAATACGCCCCTCCGACATCACCAAAATACGATCGCAGAGAGAGAGAATCTCCTCCAGCTCCACCGAAACCACCAGTACCGCACTTCCAGCATCACGTAACGCGACGATCTGCTGATGAATAAATTCGATCGCACCGATATCAACACCACGGGTTGGCTGACCAACTAAGAGAATTTTAGGTTTTGGCGCCATCTCACGTGCAATTACCAGCTTCTGCTGATTACCGCCGGAGAAACCCGCACTCTTGAGCGTTGGAGCTACAGGCCGTACGTCAAACTGCTGCATCAACTCAATACAGTGACGGTTTATAGCGGTTTGGTTGAGCAAGCCCGAGCTGTTGAATTCGGGCTCGTCTTGGAACCCCATTATGGCCGTCTCTTGAGCCTCGAAAGCGCCCACCATGCCATCACGATGGCGATCCTCTGCCACATGACCAACACCGAGGTGACGCACCGCTTTAGGCGTAAGTTGGTTCTCCTGGCTTACACGAATGCCGTCAATCTCAATTGAGCCCTGCTGTATATCCAACATACCTGAGAGCACTCGCAGAAGCTCTGTTTGGCCGTTGCCCGATACCCCAGCAATCCCGACAATTTCCCCAGCCTTTAGCTCAAAACTGACATCATCCAAACGCGGCACACCTGAATCATCGCGCCAGGTGATATTGTTAACAGATAGCAGTGTCTCTGCGGGCTTAGCAGGCTCCTTATCGACTCGCAGCAGCACCTTGCGGCCAACCATAAGCTCGGCCAACTCCTCTCGGTTAGTCTGCGCGGTATAGACTGTGTCGACCATTCGTCCGCCACGCATCACAGAGACGCGATCGCTAATCGCGATAACTTCCTGCAACTTGTGGGTGATGAGTAGCACGCTTACGCCCTGTTCGCGGAGTGTTCGCAGAATGGCGAATAACTGGTCCACCTCTTGCGGCGTCAGTACACCGGTAGGTTCGTCGAGTATAAGGATGCGAGCGCCTCGGTAGAGCGCTTTCAGGATTTCGACTCGTTGTTGCAGCCCCACTGGCAGCTCGGATGTCAGGGTATCTAGATCCACTGACAAACCGTAGGTATCAGAGATCTCTTGTAACCGCTTGCGAGCACTACGCAGCGACTCACTCAGCGACCAACTGCCCTCTGCACCGAGCACTATATTCTCGAGTACTGTAAAATTCTCCACCAGCATAAAGTGCTGATGCACCATGCCGATACCGAGCGATATAGCCGTCTTAGAGTCGCTAATCTGAACTTCAGAGTCAGCAACGTAGATCCGCCCCGAATCAGCTGAATAGAAACCGTAGAGAATCGACATCAACGTCGACTTCCCAGCACCATTCTCACCAACAATCGCGTGTATCTCGCCCGCTTCCACCTCTAGATCAACATCAGCGTTGGCATGAACTGCACCGAAGCTTTTATTAATTCTCTCGAGGCGAATAGCATGAGAAACAGGGCCCTTTTGGCCCTGTTGTTGAATCACTGTCACTGCTGACCTCTTAGTCGAGAGCTGGGCAGCTGTTGTCTGACATGTAGTCGTGAACGCTCAGTTCACCGCTGATGATAGCCTGTTTGGCTGCATCCACTGCCGCTTTCATCTCATCAGTGATCAGCGCAGCGTTATGCTCATCCAGCGCCCAGTCTACACCGCCTTCAGCTAAACCGAGTGACTGGAAGCCGCCCTGCCAAGTGCCATCCTGCATGGCTTTTAGCGAGTTATATGCTGCTACGTCTACACGCTTAACCATGGAAGTCAGCATAGTACCCGGATGCAGGTAGTTCTGGTTTGAGTCGACACCGATCGCATATTTTCCAGCATCAGCAGCAGCTTGGTAAACACCAACACCCGTACCACCCGCAGCAGCGAATACAACATCAGATCCACGGTCAAACTGACTAACTGCAAGCTCAGTACCCTTCGCGGGGTCATTCCAAGCGCTTGGCGTTGTGCCTGTCATGTTGCTGATAACAGTAACATCTGGGTTAGCGTACTTCGCACCCTGTGCGTAACCACAGGCAAACTTACGAATCAGTGGAATATCCATACCACCAACGAAGCTGACCGTACCCGTCTCAGACTTCATCGCCGCTAGAAGGCCAACTAGGAAAGAGCCCTCTTCTTCTTTAAATACAACCGATTGCACATTTGGCTTATCAACAACCATGTCAATCAGCGTGATGTTCACATCAGGATTTTCACCAGCGACAACGTCAACCGCTGCAGCCTGAGCAAAACCGACGCTAATAATCGGGTTGGCACCGCGCTGAGCAAAACGGCGAATCGCCTGCTCCCGCTGCGACGCGTTGGTCACCTCAAACTCGCGGTAGTTGGTGCCGCTCTCACCTTTGAATCGCTCCATGCCGTCATAAACAGACTGGTTGAACGACCTATCAAACTTACCGCCCATATCGAACACAACTGCTGGATTAAGATCCGCAGCCTGTGCGCCAGAGGCAAGAAGGACTGAAAGAGCCAGGGTATTCAGAAACGCTTTTTTCATGAGGTTCCCCTTTCTTAATGAAGGATTTACAAAGTTATTATTGAAAGTAACGTGATTGCAGTCGTCCAACCTTATCCCCAAAGAATGAGCAAAACAAGATGCACCCTATTATCGGTGTATTAAGGCGTACCCTGTGAGCCTGTCTCAGACTCTCATTTGCCATGGATGGCAAATGCGAAGCGCTACATGGATGTACTCGAGCGTGCCTGAGACAGGTATACAGGGTGCGCCCACAGCACGCCTTACTAGGTCAGGTAAACATCTCGGAGCGGACAATAAAAAAGGAGGCCGAAGCCTCCTTTTCTGGTATCGAAGATAAGATCGCTTAAACGCTAAGAACCTTCTCACCACGCGCGATACCCGATACACCTGAGCGCACAACTTCCATGATAGAGGCTGTTCCCAGAGCCGCGATAAACGCATCCAGTTTAGATGAGTCACCCACCAACTGAACGGTGTAGGCATTTGGCGTTACATCGATAATCTGACCGCGGAAGATGTCACAGGTACGTTTGATCTCTGCACGCATCTGGCCGTTTGCCTTGAGTTTGATCATCATCAGTTCGCGCTCGATGTGCTCACCCTCAGAGAGATCAACAACCTTAACCACATCTACCAGCTTATTCAGCTGCTTCGTGATCTGCTCCACTACGCGGTCATTACCGATAGTCGTTACAGTCAGACGTGACAGAGTTGGGTCCTCTGTTGGTGCAACTGTCAGCGACTCGATGTTGTACTGGCGCTGTGAAAACAGGCCAACAACGCGAGACAGTGCTCCTGGTTCGTTCTCAAGCAGAACAGAAATAATATGACGCATCTCTTAAGTCCTCTCTGTTTTGCTGAGCCACATGTCACGCATTGAGCCGCGTGGTACCTGCATTGGGTAGACGTGCTCGAATGGATCGACGTAGATATCCATAAAGACCAGACGATCTTTCAGAGAGAAGGCTTCACGCATCGCGCCTTCCAGGTCTGAGTACTTCTCAACCTTCATACCAACATGGCCATATGCTTCAGCCAGTTTGATAAAGTCAGGCAGCGCTTTAACGTAGGACTGCGAGTGACGTGACTCGTAGTTCATATCCTGCCACTGACGGACCATACCCAGAGACTGGTTGTTCAGGTTGATCACCTTAACTGGTATGTCGTACTGCTGGCAGGTTGAGAGCTCCTGGATGTTCATCTGGATGGAGCCTTCACCTGTTACACAGGCAACATCAGCGTCAGGGAAGTTCATCTTAACGCCCATCGCTGCAGGAAGACCAAAGCCCATCGTTCCAAGGCCACCCGAGTTAATCCAGCGGTTTGGTTTGTTGAACTTGTAGTACTGCGCCGCGAACATCTGGTGCTGACCTACGTCAGAACATACAAAAGCATCACCATTGGTGACTTTAGAGAGCATTTCGATAACCTGCTGAGGCTTCATCAGCTCGCTATCATCGGTACGGAAACGCCCACCATGGCGGCCGCGCCACTCATCAATCTGCGTCCACCAAGAACCAATAGCTTCAGCGTCTGGTTTAGTACTAGCGGCTTCAACCAGCTCGATCATCTCTTCCAATACCGCCGCAGCCGGGCCAACGATAGGCACATCAACTTCTACAGTTTTGGAGATAGATGCTGGATCGATATCAATATGGACAATGCGTGCCGTTGGGCAGAACTTATCCGTAGCGTTGGTTACACGGTCATCGAACCGGGCGCCCACAGCGAGAATCAGATCCGCGTGGTGCATCGCCATATTCGCTTCGTAGCTACCGTGCATGCCTAACATCCCTAGACACTGGCGGTCAGTACCTGGGTAACCACCCAAGCCCATCAGCGTGTTAGTAACTGGGTAATTAAGCGTCTGCGCCAGCTTGATAAGCTGCTCGCTGGCACCACCCATAATCACGCCGCCACCTGTGTAGATAACTGGGCGCTTGGCTGCCAGAAGCATATCGACAGCTTTCTTAATCTGACCGCTATGGCCGCGACTAATTGGGTTGTAAGAGCGCATCTTCACAGACGCAGGAAACTCGTACGGGTAACGCTCTGTTGGAGTTGTCATATCTTTGGGGATATCGACTACAACAGGCCCCGGACGGCCAGACTCTGCGATGTAGAACGCTTTTTTGATGATTGCAGGAATATCCTCCGGACGTTGCACACTAAAGTTGTGTTTAACGATCGGACGAGAGATACCGAGCATGTCGGTCTCCTGGAATGCATCTTCACCAATGAGATAGCTCATTACCTGACCGGTAATGACAACCATTGGGATTGAATCCATGTAGGCGGTAGCGATGCCTGTCACTGCGTTGGTCGCACCAGGACCCGAGGTGACGAGCGCCACGCCGGCCTTATTGGTCGCGCGCGCATAAGCATCAGCCATGTGTGTAGCAGCCTGCTCATGGCGCACCAAAACGTGCTGGACCTCTTCCTGCTGAAAAATTGCGTCGTATACATGCAACAACGCGCCACCAGGATAGCCATAGATGTACTTTACGCCCTGATCACGGAGCGCGCGTACCACCATTTCTGCGCCGGAAAGTAATTCCACTTTTTTACCCTCTAAGATGTGCCCTTTGGCACTTAGTCAGTTTCAGCTCTTGGAAATTGCACAAAGCCAACTTCCAGATGTGTGAGCAGTTGCTCCGCTCAGGGGTTGTCCCGAGCACGCGCCGCAGCGCTTTTTGTAAGCAAAGACTACTCCGTCCGCCTTCGAGAGGGTCTCTCCGTGGGCGGCTCTAGACCTAAGCCGGGTATTGCTTTTAACAGCCTTGTTTGTCCCACAGATGCGGGGGTTGGATGCATCGGGACATAAGCCCAATAGTTTCGCACTGCACACAAATGAGTTCAACCCGAAATAGCCCGATTTACGGCAGGTTGAAACAGAAAAAGCGCAGAAAAAACAGTATTCATAAGAATTTACTGATTTAACTGTCTGAGTTCGAATATTTGGTCGGACCAACCTATTGGCGAGGTAAGGATTCTGTGTTTATAGTGTCAGTAGGCTACAAGGAGCTATGCGATGCTGGACATATCAGATATCAAAAACAAAGAACGCGTCATTGAAGAGCTAATGCGCTTTACTCGTAAAGTGCTGGCTGAACCACAAATTTGCGATGAGGCGAAAGCGATTGCCCGCAAACACATGAAGGCTGAGCACGCTAATCAACTCATTGCTGAGGAGCTGTCGGGCAGCACCAGCGTTCGCATTCCGCTGGAACACAGTGAGGCGGATACGCTCTTTTTAGAACTACTGAAAGATGTGGTTCGCGATGAGAACGCTCTCTACTAACCTTCGCTGCCTAGGCTGGCTCTCGCAGCCAGCTCAGCTCGGCCCGCCCGGCTGACACATCAAGTTTCCTGAGAAGTTCCGGAACCTCTGCAGTTAACTGCTGATCAAGCTGCCAAGGCGGGTTAATCAGCAACATCCCGGAGCCGAACATGCCTCGCTCAGTTGGGGCTGAGACATGTAGTTCAGAGCGCAAAATTCCGACACTGGGGCAGTTTGCCACCAGCGCCCTAATCATCTCCTCATGCCGAGCCGCACCCAGCAGAGGGTACCAGATAGCATAAGAGGCGTTGCCCCAGTGTTTTAGTGCTTTGGGTAGAAACTTCGCCACATCCATATACTCAGTTTTTACCTCATAAGCGGGATCAATCAGCACCAAGCCGCGATTGGGTTTCGGCGGTAGTAGACTCTGAACCCCCTCATAACCATCACGATGATGTACCCCTACCTGAGGGAAATTACGAAAGTTACGTTTGAGCTCAATAACCTCTTGCGGATGCAGCTCCATCAGATGAATCTGGTCGTTTTCGCGCGCCATAGTGGCTGCAATTAACGGTGAACCGGGGTAGGTTTCTAACTTCCCTGCATTGAGCAAGCGTACTAGATCGACGTAGCGACCAAGTGCTGAGTCCGCACTTAGCGCCCAGAGTTTAGCAATACCCTCAAGGTACTCTCCGGTTTTCGCCGCCTGGGCGTCACGCAGATCATAGCGCCCACGCCCTGAGTGAGTCTCAAGATAACTCCAGGGCTTAGCCTTGCGGTTAAGTGACTCGAGCAAAAGCGCCAGAGTTAGGTGTTTGTGTAGATCGGCAAAGTTGCCGGCATGAAATCCATGTTGGTAGCTGAGCACTAAATCGCTTCCGCAAGAGATAGATGATTAAACCGCTGCGACATCAGAGCGGCAATTCGCTCGAGACGCTGGCGGTCTGAATCATAAAGCACTGTGTCGCCAGACTCAAAGTAGATCCCTAAAGCGCCTGGCATGCCGGAGTAGGGTTGGAAGAGCGAACCTCGTGTCTGCCCCGAGCACTCAAACTTACCCGGTTGGCGCGTGGAGTGACGCAATTGTGTCCCCTGCCACTGCGGCGCTTTGTCAGCACCTTCAACCAAACAGATCTTCACGTCTTTAAGAACTAGCGCGTAGTTCGTCTCATCACCATTGAATACTTCAAACAGGTTCACTACAGGGGAGTACCCCGTAGATATGCTGACAAAACCCCAGCTGTTGTTAGCGCTGTAAAGTTGCAGCAGTTGCTTACCGTCTGATGAGAGCAGCGTATCTCCGAGCGCATATCTACTGAGCATTAGCGGGTTAGACATCTTATAAGAGGGGCCCGTAAGGTAGTGCTGCAATACTAACCGCGCTAAATCAGAGCTTGAATCACGTGTGGCGGAGGAGATCTTGGCAATTGGCAGCGGTGTGACGCTTGGTTCGCGAACCACCTTATCGGGTGCAGGCGCTGAACTACATCCTGCCAACAGTACAAGCCCCATCAAAGACGCCAAAATCCATCGTGTCATCACGACTCCCCCAAGTTATCCATGTTGTAGTTATCGACAAATCGCTAGTTGCACTTAAATTTTCACTCAGTTTAGACCAAATCTGCCTGTCTGTTTCAGCCAGTAAAGCAGTGGAGTGCAAGGGGTCAAACCCTGCGCTTATACTGCTACAACTGATATACTTCAGCGCACATTCTACTTGTTGGCTTGGAGCAGAGCATGAGCGAAACATTAACAATCACCCGTCCCGACGATTGGCACCTTCACCTGCGTGATGGAGAGGTACTGCAGCATGTTGTGCCCGCCACCGCCAACCAGATGGGTCGCGCCATTGTTATGCCAAACCTGCGCCCACCGGTTACCAATGCCGAGCAGGCGCTGGCCTACCGCGAGCGAATTCTCGCTCACCGTCCGGCTGGGTCGAACTTTGAACCTGTAATGACGCTCTACCTCACCGACAACACGACCCCAGAGGTAATTTCTGAGGCGGCGGCAACGGGAGTTGTCAAAGCGGTTAAGCTCTACCCCGCCGGCGCAACCACTAACTCAGACTCAGGTGTTACGGATCTGGGCAAACTTGACGCTGTATGCGATGCGCTAGATGAAGCAGGTATGCCACTACTGATTCACGGCGAAGTTACCCACAACCACGTGGATATCTTCGATCGTGAAAAGCAGTTCCTCGATGAGATTCTGACACCGCTGGCCGCAAAGCACTCAAATATGAAAATAGTGGTCGAGCACATCACCACAAAAGATGCTGCTGAATTTGTCGCATCTCAGGGCGACAACGTTGGTGCCACAATTACTGTGCAACACCTAGCCTACAACCGAAATCACATGCTTGTAGGCGGTATCCGTCCTCACCTCTTCTGTCTGCCAATATTGAAGCGCAACGTGCATCAGCAAGCGCTTCAGGATGCAGTAGTGAGCGGTAGCTCGAAGTTCTTCCTTGGCACCGATTCCGCGCCGCACGCGAAGGGTGCTAAAGAGAACGCTTGTGGTTGTGCTGGGTGCTACTCAGCCTACGCAGCGATTGAGCTCTACGCGGAGATTTTTGAAGATCTGGGTGTACTGCAAAACCTCGAGGGCTTTGCTAGCCATCACGGTGCCGACTTCTACGGCCTGCCGCGTAACAGCGACAAGGTAACTCTGGTTAAGGAGGCGTGGGAAGTGCCATCTGAGATGCCATTCGGCAGCGATATCATCGTTCCGATTCGCGCGGGTGAAACTCTGCGTTGGAAGTTGCAGCACTGATGAGCGTCTAGCCCTGTAAATTGGGCTCCTAAAAATATCCGCAGGAGCCCAGTTTACTGGCCGATCACCACTTTACCTGAAGGTAAAGTGGTCACCCTCCACATCCACAGCGATCTCGGCGCCGGGCGGAAAATCACCGGCCAGTAGGCGCTGTGCTAGTGGGTTTTCGATCCACTGCTGGATAGCGCGTTTGAGCGGGCGGGCACCGTAGATGGGTTCGAAGCCGACATCCACCAGTCTGTCCAGTGCAGTGCTGGTCAGGGTGAGACTCAACTCATGTTCAGCTAGACGCTTGCGCAAGCGGTCGAGCTGAATATTGGCGATACCAGAGACCTGATCTTTACGCAGGCTGTGGAACACGACCACCTCATCGATTCGGTTAATCACCTCGGGACGGAAGTGAGTACCCACTACCTCCATCACAGCAGACTTCATCAAATCGTAATCGTCATCATCTGAGAAGTTCTGAATCAAATCAGAACCCAAGTTCGATGTCATAACCACGATGGTGTTACGGAAGTCGACGGTACGCCCCTGACCATCGGTCAGACGACCATCCTCAAGCACCTGCAGCAATATGTTGAACACGTCTGGATGCGCCTTCTCAACTTCATCGAGCAGGAGCACCGAGTAAGGTTTGCGACGCACTGCTTCTGTGAGGTAGCCACCCTCTTCATAACCGACATAGCCTGGAGGCGCGCCGATTAGGCGAGCTACGGAGTGTTTCTCCATAAACTCCGACATATCGATACGCACCAGCGCCTCTTCAGTATCGAACAGGTAGGTTGCCAGCGCTTTACAGAGTTCTGTTTTACCAACGCCTGTGGGGCCTAAGAAGAGGAACGAACCATTGGGGCGGTTCGGATCGGCCAGGCCGGCACGCGAGCGACGCACGGCGTTCGAGACCGCGCTCACCGCTTCACCTTGCCCAACCACGCGGTCATGCAGTGCATCTTCCATCTTCAGCAGTTTCTCGCGCTCACCCTCAAGCATTTTGGCAACCGGAATACCGGTCCAGCGTGAAACAACCTCAGCAACCTCCTCTTCAGTCACCTTGTTGCGCAGAAGCTTGGTCACAGCCTCAGTCTGCTCAGATGAATCAGCCGCTTGGAGTTGACGCTCTAGCTCAGGGATTTTGCCGTACTGCAGCTCGGACATTTTTGCGAGGTCACCCGCACGACGCGCCTGCTCCATCTCGATTCGAGCTTGATCAAGCTGCTCTTTGATCTGCTGTGAGCCCTGCAGCGTTGCCTTATCTGCTTTCCACACCTCTTCGAGGTCTGAATACTCTTTATCCAAACGCTCGATGGTCTGTTCGAGCTCAACCAGACGCTTCTTAGCCGCCTCATCTTTCTCTTTCTTGAGCGCTTCACGCTCCATCTTCAGCTGAATCAGGCGGCGCTCGAGACGGTCCATCTCTTCGGGCTTAGAGTCCATCTCCATACGGATACGCGACGCCGCTTCGTCGATTAGATCGATCGCTTTGTCGGGGAGCTGGCGGTCAGTGATGTAACGCTGACTAAGTTTTGCCGACGCGATAATCGCCGAATCGGTAATATCTACGCCGTGGTGGACCTCGTAGCGCTCTTTCAAACCACGCAGAATGGCGATGGTATCCTCTTCGCTAGGCTCATCGACAAGCACTTTCTGGAAACGTCGCTCCAGCGCTGCGTCTTTCTCAACATATTGGCGGTACTCATCTAGCGTCGTTGCACCCACGCAGTGCAGCTCACCGCGCGCCAGCGCTGGTTTGAGCATGTTACCGGCATCCATTGCGCCCTCGCCCTTACCTGCGCCAACCATTGTGTGCAGCTCGTCGATAAAGAGGATAATCTGGCCCTCTTGCTTAGAGAGCTCATTGAGTACCGCTTTGAGGCGCTCCTCAAACTCACCGCGGAACTTAGCACCCGCTATCAGGGAACCCATATCGAGCGACAACACACGCTTGTGCTTAAGCCCCTCGGGCACCTCGCCGTTAACGATACGCTGCGCTAAGCCCTCAACAATGGCGGTTTTACCCACCCCCGGCTCACCAATGAGTACTGGGTTGTTCTTGGTGCGGCGCTGCAGCACCTGAATGGTTCGACGAATCTCATCGTCGCGGCCGATGACAGGATCGAGCTTGCCACTTTCAGCACGCTCAGTCAGGTCGATACAGTACTTATCGAGCGCTTGACGGTTCTCTTCCGCATTCGCATCCATCACCGCCTCATCACCTCGCACTTCGTTAATCGCTTTGACCAAAGATTCACTGCTAACACCGGCACTCTTCAGCGCTTTACCCGCTTCGCCCTTATCATTGACCATCGCCAACACAATCAACTCGCTGGCAACAAACTGATCACCGCGTTGCTGAGCAAGCTTGTCCGTCATATTGAAGATGCGGGCCATCTCCTGCGACATGCGAATTTCGCCATCAGGATTGGAGACAACCGGAAGTCGATCGAGCGCTTCGCCTACTTTGCGCGCAAGGGAAGGAAGATCAGCACCTGCCTGCTTTAGAAGGGGACGTACAGCCCCGCCACGCTGCTCTAGCAGAGCCGCCAGTAGGTGCACGGGTTCAATCATATTGTGATCTTTGCCGATCGCCATGGATTGCGCATCAGCCAGTGCTTCTTGAAGTTTTGATGTAAATTTATCTGGGCGCATTCTAGCCTCCACTGATAGGTGCCTCCCGCGTTCGGCAAGGCACGAAACTACTCTTTCTCCTTACCTTTATGGTGGATATTTGATCAGTTTCAAGAGGTGGAATAAAAAAATAGCGGCATTTATTTAAAAATAGCGCCAAACAGCAGAGAACCATGCGCTGGATCAAAGTTGTGCTGAAGTCTATTGGCGCGCGGAGTATTATTCGGACGCCAGCGGGAATCTCAATCTAAAGCAAGTACCTGCACCCGGAGCGCTTTCGACCGAAATTGAGCCCTGATGCTCTGCCATAATCCGCTGACTGATAGCGAGGCCGAGCCCGGTGCCCTCACCCACGGGCTTGGTGGTGAAGAAGGGGGTGAATATTTTATCGACCAGTTCGCTCGCCATCCCCTCCCCAGTGTCAGCGACCCAAAGCTCTACCGCATCACCATCCACTCGGCTACCCACTGTGATACGCCCTGACTCCTTAATAGCCTGGGAGGCATTCACGATCAGGTTCACCAGCACTTGAGTAATCTCGGCCGAATTGGCTTTTACAGCAGGGATATCAGAGAGCTCTGTCGTCAGCTCAGCGTGATACTTAAACGCATTGCGCGACAGTTCCACGGCGACACTCACCGCATCGTTAAGATCAGTCTCGACCATAGCGTTGCGACTCGGGTGAGAGAACTGACGCAGACCGCTGACGATGGTGACGATACGTTCGCTGCCATCTCTGAGGTCTGCCAATATGTCATCGAGATCCTCAAGGATAAAGCCGAGCTCCTCCGCGTCATATTCTAGTCCGAGCGCTATTAAATTCTCGATCTGATCTTCGGCCTGGGCCTCGATTTTTAGCAGCGAAGTTACTGTGCGCACCATGGGGTTGAGAAACCCCTCCAACGACATAAGGTTACTCTTTATATAGGCCAATGGGTTGTTTATTTCGTGCGCCACGCCCGCGGCGAGAGTACCCAGAGAGGCGAGACGTTCGGAGTGCATCAGCTCATTCCCGCGCTGAGCCAACTCCGTCTCGAGACGCTCAAACTCACGCCAGTAGCCTTTGAGTGGGTCGCTATCTAGCAAATCAGCATCGGTAAGGCCAAGTTCGCGCAAAGCGGGCAGGCTCGAAGAGATCGGGGAAAGTGCAAATGTACTGCTCTGCCCCTCATCGACTTTAGATATCACTAAAAACTCAACGCCCACAGGGCCGAGCTCAATAGTTGCGCCCACATCTAGACCTTGAGTTTGCTCATGCAACTGCGGCGCTCCAATAACCTTTTCCAATGCTGAAGAGAGGTCAGAACAGCCCTGCTCAGTTGAACGAAAAGAGAAACTGAATAGCTGAGTACTTGGCACAGACATTACTGCTCCTCTAATTCAGTGAAGGTGATCATATAAGCTGGGCGGTGACTACTCTCCTCATACACTCTGAGTTTTAGCTTAGCTGCGCCACAGTTGGGGTTGCAGATAAATTCTCGCTCTCCTGCTTTAACGCGCTCGAATACCTCAGAGACCAGACAATTCTGCAACGAGTTACCCACATCGCCACATCTGAACCCTAACTTATCTGAAAGCTCAGCGAACGCAGAACTCTGCTCGATAATTACACCCTCATAGGTGAGCATAAGGTAGGCTCGCCCTTCACCCTCTAACGCTGCCTGGTAGAGCGTCGCCCGCTGCTTCAGCGTGATACTGTCCGCTATTTTACGAATCGTCGCTGTTAGCAAGCGTTCTCCCGCAACAAACGGAGCAGAGAGCGATAGCTCCGCCATAAAACTCTCCCCTTTCCAAGCGCACATCTCATTTATGACCCGCACAACGCCACGTTCGTCGGCACTGTTTTCCTCAAGCATATTTTCAAGGTGACGGTGTTTAGCGCTCTCAGGGATGAGTAAGCTCAGGGGTTTACCCGCAATCTCTACTTCAGAGATTCCAAAAAGAACTTCGGCGCCCCGGTTCCAGTCAACCACAATCTCATTGGCGTTGACCGTTACAACAGCATCACGAATATTCGATAGTATCGCAGCATTGCGGTCTCGCTCTTGAGCAACTCTGTGCCGCAACAATATTCGATCAATATGCAATTTTATGCGAGAGCGTGTGATCTCAATATCATAGGGCTTCTCGATAAAGTCGATGGCCCCAAGCAGAAACCCTTGCTCTCGCTTTTCGCGCTCTGTGTGCGCCGAACAGAAAATTAGTTCGCAATCAGGCTGCTGTTCACGGATTCGCTGCGCTAGGCTGAAACCATCGATATCCGGAAGGTTGATATCAAGCACTGCCAACTCAAATTCACTCATCTCGGCGAGTTTTTGAGCGCGAATTCCGTTTTTAGCAAAGGAGATCTCCAGTTCAGTTGAATCGAACAGTGAACCAAGCAGTTTGAGATTCTCTGGCATATCGTCAACCAGCAGAATTCGGGGCTTGCGCGCTAAATTAATTACACCGCGTGTTACTGCCGAATCAAGCATCTACACTCTCCAAAACTTCTATGATGCGCTCATCATCGTGATCATCCAGCGCGTCCCCTACCAGCTTAAGCCACTGAGCTTTACGCTGCTCGTCTTGAATGGATTCAAGCAGCTGCTCGATCTTCTGCATCTGCCCAAGATTAGCAGCATCAAGCATAGCGCGGCGCAAACTCTGATTCGTTGGCTCCTGCCAGTCGATAACTGAGTCAATCACGGAGTTCGCTTCATTCGCTCTATCGGTCACAGATTCATCTTCAGCAAATTCAAAGTTGAGGAGTTTCGCCACTCGTCCCAAGAGTTCGAATGGGTCAACCGGTTTAGGCATAAACTGATTCGCACCAGCAGACAGGCTGCGGATTTGATCATCGTAAAACGCGCTCGCGGATGCCACGATAATGGGCGTCTGCGCATCACTGAGTGAGTTGCGTATCCAGCTAACTAACTCGAAACCGTCCATCTCAGGCATAACCAGATCCGTGATAATCAAATCAAAGCGGCTCTGTTTAAGGAGGCTTTGTGCCGCTAAACCATCAGCAGCCTCTGTTATAACAAAACCGATCGGTTGCAGCAGGTCTGCGAGAAACTGCCGGTTCTGTGCATTGTCATCTACCACTAGAACGCTAGGTGTCAGCCCACCAACTATTGCGCTCGGTAGCTTCGACATGTCTGTCAGCGAAAGCCCGTCATCCTCGACCGGTATGTACGGCAAGCTCAGAGTAACGCGCGTCCCCTGCTGAGGTTTTGAGTCGACATAGAGCTGCCCCCCCATCAACCCGACCAACTCTTTTACGATGGCCATCCCTAGACCTGCGCCATCAGACTTGTTGTTCGCCTGTTCGAACGGCATAAAGAGTCGCGCGACTTGCTCATCGGTCATGCCAGCACCGCTATCCTCCACTTTAATGACTAGCGCGTTAGCACCTGAGTCGTGCTGCACTTCGAGTCGAACATCACGCCCCTCGCCATACTTGAAGGCGTTCACAGTAATATTGGTGACCACCTGAGTCAGCTTATCCGGATCTAGGCGTACCGCTTTGGGTAGCTCTGGATCAACCGAAGAGTGCAGCTTGACCGAGTACTTTGCGCGTTCAATCTCGAAGATCTGAATCAGCTCGTTAAACAGGCTCTTAGGATTAACCGAGCGCTCATCCAACTCAAGCTTACCCGCCTCTATTTTCGAGAGATCCAAGACACGATTTATCAGCATCAGCAGGTGACGCCCCGAGTTCAATACCAGATTCAGCGTCTTGCGGGTCTCATCATCAACACGCTGCCCCGCAATCAAGATTTGTGAGTAACCGATAATCGCGTTTAGTGGTGTTCGAAGTTCGTGGCTCATACTGGCAAGAAATATCGATTTAGCACGGCTCTTCTCGGCAAACACCTCCCGCTGTTGGTTGAGGGTCTGGACCTCAAGCTTACGTGAGCGCCAAATCATGTAGAAACCGAGGAAAATCAGAATCGCCACAATGGCACCAGCGTAATCAACTATGACGAATTGACTATCGATGAAGTCGGCGTTGGTGACGGTTGCGAGGTACCAGTCTGCCTCAGTAATCGGAGTAAAGGTGACGTAGGAGTCAACACCGTCCACTCTAAGCTTTGCCCAGCCTGACTCCCCCGTCAGCATCAACCTTACAGACTCTTTAAGCCCTGTATCGGCATCCTCAAGCATGGAGGTTGCTTTAGTGTTGATATTGCCGCGGCGAGCCTCATCAGGATGCGAAATAGCAATACCGGAGGAGTTAATCGCAAAGGCGTAGCTCCCCTCACCGTTCTCGAACCGACCCAGCTCATCAACGATTGTCGATGTATCTATCATGCCGCCAAATACACCAATAATATCGGCACCCGCGGAGTCACTGCTAAAGACGGGGCTCGTAACCGCAACGATGTCCGTTCCCAGCGTCCTTGAAACGACAGGATCAGACGCGTACACCTTACCGGCAATTGATGCCTTAAAGTGAGCTCGGTCACTCAGGTTTTGCCCCTTGGCAAAATCAACTTTGGAGTTGTAGTACGTACCGTCTGGGTTTATCTGGGCAAAGATATAAAACCAGGGGTAGCTCTCATGTTTCGCTTTAAGGAAGGGGCCAGACTGCTCCCAATCCATCGCCCGAATTACAGGGGTATTGGCAAGGGCACTGATCTCGGTCTTACGCGTAGAGAGCCAACGGTCTATTCGCACTGCCAGCGCTTCTGTCTTACTTTCGTTAAGCAGCACCTGCTCTGCGAAGAGCTCCTGTTTCAGCGCCGAGTAGCCAGAATATCCGAGGATTGCAGTAACGCTTAGAAGGATAAAAAATAGAAGCGTAAACTTGGAACGACTCACCTGATCGCGGTTTTTCATGTCGACTAACCTTTCAATAATCTCTTTCAGCGCTCCATGCTCTATCGTCAACAAAAACTCTGCGTGGAAGCACCCTACAGCACTGATTAAAGTCTAGTCGCTATAGCTACATTTTTCACAAATGTTCTGCAGGTACCTGGCATTTAACTGCCTGTTTTTTAGTTGCGTTGATTTTTTGCTGGTCTACCGATCAGGCTTATCGCATGATCGGCGTTTACCGCTGCAGTTGGAATCACTATTTTGACCTTACAAGAGACGACTAAATCAGACTCCAGCGCAGATATTGCTCGCACTAATATGTGGCGCGGCATAGCCCTGATGAGCGTTGCCTTCCTGCTCTATTCGCTCTCGGATCTTGTAGCCAAAGTGTTAACTGAAGATTTTCATGCAGTTCAGATCGGCTGGACGCGTCAGTTGGGCCTGCTGAGTGGAGTGGTATTTCTACTTTTCCGACGTGGACTGGCGGTATTTCATACACAACGCCCAGGACTTCAAATTACCCGCGGCATCATCGCCTCAACCTCACCCGTTCTTTTCACCATGGCTGTGGCACATATATCCCTAGCTGACGCCGTGGCAGTCTCTTTTGTCGCACCATTTCTAGTGGTGATCTTCGGTGCACTGCTGCTTAACGAACACATCAGCCGCAAACAGTTCTTTGGCATTCTCGGAGCCTTTATTGGCACACTGATCATTGTGCGCCCGGGGCTCGGCGTATTTCAGTTCGGCACGATCTTTGTGTTGCTTGCGGCGACCGCTTTCGCTCTGCGCCAAGTGATCTCGCGCATGGTCGCTGGCATCGATCGTACCAGTACCACCGTTGCTTATGCTGGCACTGTATCGGTTTTAGTATTGAGTTTTATCCTGCCCTTTTTCTGGAAAACACCTGAAACGCTCTACCACTACGGCCTCTTCTTTTTAGTTGCGCTAACCGCAGGATTCGGAGAGTTCTTCATCATTCGCGCCCTAGATATCACCTTCGCCGTGGTTCTAGCTCCGCTGCAGTACACCATGATCATCTGGAGTATCATCTGGGGCTGGCTGGTATTTGCTGACCTTCCTGACGGCTGGACGCTCATTGGTACCGCCATCATTATTATCTCCGGAATTCTCACCTCCGGTGTGATGCGCTTTCTTAAGCCGAATGAACTCAAAACAAAGCTAAAACGACGCACCCGCTAAAGGCGAGGCAGCCCGTATAGCTACCCTGCTCACTCTCACTTCGTTCGAAATGTCGCTGGGTAGCTATGCGGGCCGCTGGAGCTTAGTGCTGTAGGCTTGGCACTTTACATCAGTCTAGAGTCGAGAGTTCACCCGCAATGCGCAGCGAGCCCAAGGTGATAACCAGTCAGCGACATTTCGAACGCAGTGAGAGTGAGCAGACTGGTTATCACCTTGGGCTCGCCTCCAAATCTCAATGAAAATCCCTCGACCTAGCATCCAACGCCTGCCACAGATCCGTGCGATCCGTCAGCTTGCCAGCAACAACATGAATCACGCTACCTTCACGCTGCAGAATGCCATCTACCTGTAGCAGGCGCGCACGAATCAGCGCCTGACGCTGAGCTTGGGCGGTGGCTTGCCAGACAACCAAATTGATATTCCCCGTTTCGTCCTCTAGCGTGACAAAGGTAACCCCCGATGCAGTGCCCGGACGTTGGCGGCAGACCACTAATCCACAGACCCGCACCGGCTTACCGGGCGTTAGATACGCAAGCTCTTCAGCGGTACGGCTGCGCCAGAGCTTTCCCTCACTACGCAGCAGCGCCATTGGGTGGCCGCGAAGACTTAGCCCTAAATGCTGGTAGTCCTCCTCTAGCTCCTGCTGCGCACTCGCTTGCGGTAGGGCAACCGATTCCTGAACTTCAAACTCGCTCTCTCCAAGCGCCAACTCAGGCCGAGACTCCAGCAGCGCCCAGCGCGTAGAGCGCCGGTCTCCCGTGAGGCTGTGCAGCGCATCGGCTGCTGCCAGTGCGTTCCACTCGCCTCTGTTTAGCGTCACCGAACGGCGCAGTTGAGATAGCGTCTCGTAGCCCTGCGTTGCATCTAGGTTTTTGGGACGACGTTCAACCAGCTGTTTACCCGCCTGCTCAGACAGTCCTCGCACACGGTGTAGCCCCAAACGCAGTAGCGTTTTACCCTGAACCTGCTCAGTGGTACTGAGCCAGTCACTGGCATTAATACAGACGGGAAGCACCTCACCGCCATGTGCACGTAGATCCTTCACCAGCTGCGATGGCGAGTAGAAGCCCATTGGTTGTGCATTAAGTAGTGCCGCACAAAAAATTGCCGGCTCATAGTATTTGAGCCAAGCCGAGTAGTAGACCAGTAGCGCAAAGCTGGCGGCGTGTGATTCGGGGAAACCGTACTCACCGAAGCCCTCTATCTGGCGGCAGATGCGTTCGGCAAAACT
>Ga0209955_1000245_pt1 | contig 20498 bp, 21 predicted proteins | sample SalPonA_A_H2O_MG_FD_185716 | JGI IMG/M metagenome (GOLD analysis project Ga0209955, IMG submission 185716) | Water microbial communities from South San Francisco under conditions of wetland restoration - Salt Pond MetaG R2A_A_H2O_MG (SPAdes)... | ecosystem: Environmental > Aquatic > Non-marine... | reverse complement strand
CCGCCGCAATCGCCCTGCGGTACAGGACATGACTCAGCACAATGGTAAACTTATTCGTCTGAATGATGATGGCAGTATCCCTGCAAGTAATCCTTTTGCTAGTGGTTCCAGCGTCGAACAGCCTATTTTTAGCTTAGGCCACCGTAATGTTCAGGGCCTAGCCGTACGCGACGATGGTAGCTTATGGAACAGTGAGCACGGACCGCGAGGTGGTGACGAAATAAATAAGCTCTTGCCCGGGGCTAATTATGGTTGGCCGGTCATCACCTTCGGCAAAGAATACATCGGTGGTGATATCGGTGAAGGTACTCATAAAGAGGGTATGGTGCAGCCGATACATTACTATGTGCCTTCAATCGCTACCTCAGACATGGTGTTTTATCGTGGTGAAGAGTTTCCCGAGTGGCAAGGCAATTTATTGTTGACCTCGTTAGCGGGGAGTCAATTAAATCGTTTGGTCTTTAGCGGCGATGAAGTGGTTGAAGAGTCTCGCCACTTAGAAGCGTTGAAAGAGCGCTTACGTGATATCGCACTAGACAGCCTTGGTCATATATATTTGATTACTGATAGCGGCAAATTACTGCGAATTAGTAAGGACTAAACGGCAGTGATGCGCTGTCTGATTGCCTTTGTCGTTGTTGTGTTTGCTGCCTCAAGTCAAGCACAACAGCGGGTAGTCTCGATCAATATGTGTGCTGACCAGCTGTTATTGTTACTGTCGCCACCTGAAAATATCGTTTCTGTATCTTATCTTTCTGCCGATCCTCAGTATTCAGATTGGACAGAAGAAGCCGTTAAATATCCACTTAACTATGCCAAGGCAGAAGAAATCGTGACGATGCGTCCAGACCTCGTGCTCGCAGGGCAGTACAGTGATCCCATGGTGATCAGATTGCTTGTGCAACAGAATATTCCAGTCTATCAATTAACGCGTCCGCAAAAGCTAGAGCATTTATTCGATGAGACGCTCGCGGTGGGTGAGAAGCTTAACCAGTCGGCGCGAGCCGCTGTATTGGTCTCTGAGTGGCGCCAAAATATTGATTTGCTGCAAGCTCGCGGCTCAACGGGGAAAAAGCCACGCATGGCTATCATAGGGCCGAATGGCTTTACTCAGGGAGCGGGTAGTTTGAGGGACCAGATGCTACAAAAAGCTGGAATTATTAATGTGGCCGCCCAATTAGATATGACGGGCAACAGTGAATTTACCCTTGAACAAATTATTACCCAGCAGCCAGACTTAATCGCCTTGGAAGATTCTACAGAAAATCACAATTCGCTGGCACAGCGGTTATTGGATCATCCGGCGATCAAAAATCTCACCTCCTCACGGGTGAGTTTACCGGCCAATCTTTGGTCTTGTTCTGGACCCAGTTATGTCAAGGCGCTGCAGGCGCTGATTGATGCCAAGCTCGCATGGCAATCAAAGCAAGGAAAATACAGTGAAAGTTAAGTGGCTTGTCAGCGCTATACTCTGTCTGGTCGGCTTGATGTGGTGGCATCTTGCAACAGGTTCGAGCCGTATTGATGTTTATTCAGCCCTAGCCGATATCATCCGCGGCGACGAAAGCATCGCGGCGACGATTTTGAAGGATATCCGACTACCTCGCATGGTGCTGGCGCTGACGGTTGGTGCGGTATTGAGCCTGGCCGGCGCCGCCATGCAGAGTTTGTTGCGAAACCCCCTGGCGGACCCGGGGTTGGTGGGAGTCAGTAATTTTGCCGCACTGGGCGCAGTGGTGAGCCTTTATTTTGGCTGGGCGGCAATTGCTTGGTGGGTTTTGCCGCTAGGCGGCATGCTTGGTGCCGCGTTAGCCGTTGTTGCTATCTTTACCTTGGCCGGCATGCAGAGTAATGGGTTGAGTTTGATCTTGGCTGGTGTGGCGGTGAATGCATTAGCAGGGTCATTAATTGCGTTAGCGCTCAATTTTTCCTCCAACCCCTATGCTATGAGTGAAATCGTCTATTGGCTGTTAGGTTCATTTGCCAACCGCAGCGTCATTGATGTCACAATGGCGTTGCCATTTATGCTATTTGGTAGCGCTATTATTTTGCTGAGTAAGAATTTTCTCGATGCCTTAAGCTTGGGTGAGGAAACGGCCCAATCGTTGGGCTTTAATGTCATTCGCTACAGAATGCTCATCATTATTGGCGTCGCTCTAGCGGTTGGTGCCGCGGTGTCGGTCAGTGGAAATATTGGTTTTGTGGGCTTGGTCATTCCTCATTTAATGAGGCCGTTAGTGCATCATAGGCCTAGCAAGTTATTGTTGGCTAGTGCTCTGGCCGGTGCGGCTTTTATGGTGTTGGCGGATATTTTGGTGCAGGTGTTTTCCTTTGGTCAGGAACTCAAACTAGGAGTGGTTACCGCTCTGGTCGGCGGTCCGTTTTTCCTTTGGTTAATTTGGCGGTTACGGAGATCTTATGTCTAATTTTGCGCCGCTTAAATGCAGCAACTTGAGTTGGACAACTGACGCCAAGTCTCTGTTGAATGGTATTAGCCTGAACCTAAACGCGTCTGAAATGGTGGCGATCATCGGTCCAAATGGGGCCGGTAAGAGTAGCTTGATGCGAGCCTTAATGGGATTGATTCCCGATGTGGGTGGCAGCGTTCTCCTCAATGGCAGAGAGTTGTCTCAGGTTGATATGCAAATGCGAGCTAAACAAATAGCTTATATGTCGCAGCAACAGCCAGTAGCATGGCCATTATCGGTACGCCATACCGTGGAGTTAGGTCGTTTGCCTCATCTTGGCTTTAGACGTCGTTTACAAGAAGAAGATGAGCGGGCGGTGAATGAGGCCATGGTCATGGCCGATGTTACCCATTTGGCTGATCGCTCGGTGGATACCCTGTCTGGCGGTGAGTTGTCACGAGTTATGATCTCGCGTCTGTTTGCTGGACAGGCCCCCATTATTTTGGCTGATGAACCCATTGCAGCCTTAGATCCCTACCATCAGCTGCACATTATGGAATTATTGCAGCAGCACTGCCAGCGAGGTGGCTCGGCGATGGTTGTCATGCATGATTTAACGATGGCGGCACGATTTTGTCAGCGTATTGTGGTTATGCAGTGCGGTTTCATTGTCGCTGAGGGGAAGCCTGACGAAGTGCTAAGTGATGATTTATTAGCGCGAGTCTACGGTGTGAGTGTGGCGCGTCCCGATGGAATGATTATTCCTCAGTCGCGCCTTAGTTAGCGGTTGTCGTCTCGAACAATTCGCTGTTTTTCTCGGTTCCAATCGCGCTCTTTAAGAGTGGCGCGTTTGTCGTGTTGTTTTTTACCCTTGGCGAGCGCAATTTCAGCTTTTACCAAGTGTTTTTTCCAGTAAAGCGCGGTGCAAACACAAGTTAAACCTTCAGCTTCCACGGCGAGCGAGATTTTAGAAAGCTCTTTGCTGTGAAGCAGTAATTTTCTATTGCGAGTAGGCTCTGTAACATAGTGTGTGCAGGCACTTTTGAGGGGAGTAATATTGACCCCGTACAAAAATGCTTCACCTTGGTGAAACTGCACAAAGCTATCAACCAGTTGAATTTTACCTTCGCGCAGGCTTTTAACTTCCCATCCCTGCAGGGACAGACCGGCCTCGAATTTGTCTTCGATAAAATAATCGTGTTTCGCCTTCTTATTGAGGGCGATAGTGCTACTTTGGGGTTTGGGTTTTTTCTTTGCCATAGCGCTTAGTATAAAGCACTAGGCGGTCCACTGCCTATGTGATTTGCTCTGCACAGATAAAATTGTTTTGCTTGAGCTGTAACCCAACTTGCCTGACAATAAAGTTATCCTTTAGGAAACGTTATGAAAAGATTGGCAAGTTCAGACCAAGGTATGTGGCGGCGACAAATTACATTTTTGTTGGCGTCTTCTGGTTCAGCCATTGGTCTCGGTAATATCTGGAAATTCCCCTACATCGCCGGCGAAAACGGTGGTGGTGCTTTTATTTTGATGTATATGCTATGCATCTTGCTCGTGGGTGTGCCTATTTATATGGCTGAAACGGTGATTGGACACGAAACCCGTCGCAATCCTGTTTCCGCCATGTCTATTCTTGCTAAGCAAGCGAATTGTAGCCAACGTTGGCGCTGGGTTGGGGGAATAGCTTGTTTGACCGGAATTATTGTGTTGTCTTATTTCACCGTAGTCGCCGGTTGGGGTTTACACTATTTGGTCTCTGCCTTTGAGGGTGCTTTTCAAAATGAAAGCAGTCTTGCCATGCGCAGTACGTTTATAGATTTGTTATCCGATCCCGTTGCTATGCTGCGCTATCAAACGCTTTTTCTTATGGCTGTGATGCTCGTTGTGGCAATGGGCGTGCGTGCGGGCTTGGGGGTTGCTGGTCATGTCTTGGTTCCATTGATGCTGTTGGCTTTGGGTCTTTTAATTGCCTACAGCCATTCGTTGGGTGATATGACGGCAGCGTTTGATTTTATGTTCAGCTTTAATGTCGATGCCCTAAATTGGAATAGCTTTTTAGTGGCACTGGGCCATGCCTTCTTTTCATTGAGTATTGGTATGGGAGCTATGATGGCTTACGGCGCCTATATGCCTAAACGAACCTCTATACCGGCGATGGTTTTCACGGTGGCGTCTATTGATGTGCTGTTTGCCATGTTTGCTGGTTTGGCTATTTTCCCTATTGTATTCGCTAATGGGTTGGCTGCAGGCGAGGGGCCGGGATTGATGTTTATCAGTTTGCCTGTGGCGTTCGGCAATATGCTATATGGAAATTTTATGGGCGCCCTGTTTTTTGCATTGGTAGTATTGGCGGCGCTGAGTTCGGCGGTAGCCCTGTTGGAGCCTGCCGTTGCCTGGCTTAATGAACGGCGTGGACTGCCTCGTCCCTTGGCGGTATTGTTGCTAGGTGCCTTCGTCTGGTTGTTAAGCCTCATGTCGATGTTTTCTTTCAATGCCCTAAACCATGTCAAGGTTGTATCTGATCTAACAATTTTTGAGGCACTCGATGTATTGTCGGCCAATATCCTGCTTCCCGGGGTGGGTCTGGCATTGGCCTTTTTTATTGCATGGCGTATGGATTTACGAAAATTTGCAGAGCGGCCATTTTTTGGGCTGTGGATTTGGTTATTGCGCTATGTTACCGCCCCGGCGGTTTTGTTAATATTACTCAGTACCCTAATGCAGCACGTGGTTTAACGCGAATCTATGAAAACTATCCAACGCAGTGCCTTGCTCATGTACCCCGTGGAGCATCTTTATCGTCTGGTGAATGAGGTGGAAAGTTATTCCCAGTTTATTGATGGGTGTGTTGGCAGTGAGGTGTTTGAGAGAAGCGAGAGCGAGTTGAGGGCACGACTCGATCTTGCTAAGGCGGGGGTGAAGTTAAGTTTTACTACCCATAACACCATGGTACCTAATGAGCGTATTGTGCTTAATTTGGTCGATGGACCTTTCAAGGCTTTTACGGGCGAATGGCGTTTTACCCGCCTGCAAGACAATGCCTGTAAAGTTGAATTTGAGCTGCAATTTGAATTAAACAATAGCCTGTTGAGTGCTGCGGTAGGCAAGTTACTCGATGGCGTGACTAAAAATTTGGTAGATGCACTATGTCAACGCGCGAAAACGCAACCGATCATATGATTTCAATAGAGGTTGCTTATGCAACGCCGGAGTTACAAAAGATATTGAGCTTGCAGGTAGCGCCGGGTACGACTGCGCGCCAAGCCGCTATGGCGTCAAATATACAGCAGTTTTTTCCAGAGGCTGATATAGCAGGAGCCGATATGGGTATTTTCGGCAAGACGGTTAAAGCCGACCAATACGTGTTGAACGAGGGCGATAGGGTTGAGATTTATCGCCCATTGATTGCTGATCCAAAGGAAGTAAGAAAGGCCCGTGCGGCCAAACTCAAATCAGAAAAATAGTTTTCTTAAGTTTAGTCTTCAGTCCCTGCAACGACGGGGCTACTCTCTTCATCGGTGGGTTTTTTGCTATCTTTGTTCTTGAGTTGGCCTTGTACTTCTAGCAACTTGCCGTCTTCAAAAATAACAGCAATTCGTTCCTCAAGAATGGTTTTTTTGCCGTGCTGCACTTGAAAAATGTAATCCCAGCGTTGGTCATTAAAACTATCGGTGATGAGCGGAGAACCCATGATAAAACGCACTTGGCGCTTAGTCATACCTATTTCTAATTGATCGAGCATATCCTGTTTAACAATGTTTCCTTGCGGTACCCGCATTTTATAAACACCAGGAAAGCTACATCCTGCAGCAAATAATGAGCTGGCTAAAACAAGCGCCATCAATTTTTTCATCGTCTAGGTCCAATAATAAATTTAGTCGACGATGATACAACATGGCATTGTGCTCCGCTAATGCTTGTCCTTAAAAAAAAGCAAAAAGGGCTGAAATTATTGACGCATCCTTTTAAACTGTCGCTAAAGACTGAATGGGAATGAGAATGGATAACAACGAATTACGCAAAGTGGGCCTAAAAGTCACCGTCCCTCGCCTCAAAATCTTGGATGTCTTGGAAAACGCGGGCGAAGATGCTCACTTGAGTGCAGAAGATGTTTTTAAAATTTTAATGGAGCAAGGCGAAGATGTTGGCCTTGCCACGGTATATCGAGTGTTAACTCAATTCGAACAGGCAGGGTTGGTTTCTCGCCATCATTTCGATGGTGGATTGTCGGTGTTTGAGCTTTCATCGGACGAACACCACGACCATATGGTATGCACAGAATCAGGCCAAGTTGTGGAGTTCTACGATGAAACTATCGAAAAACTCCAGCATGAAATTGCAGAAAAACATGGCTATGAATTGGTTGATCACAGCTTGATTTTGTATGTAAAACCCAAAAAGAGTTAATGCTGAATATTTAGCATGTCCCTGGCGTGAGCGACAGTCTGTTCGCTTACGCTGATTCCGCCAATCATTCTGGCAATTTCAATAATTTTTTCTTCATCATCTAGCTGCTGTAGTTGAGTGGTCGTGCTGTCCTCGCGATGCTGTTTACTGACCACAACATGCTGATGACCTTTCACCGCCACTTGAGCTAAGTGAGTGACACATAGCACTTGGGTGTTACTGCTCAATTGTCTAAGTAGGTTGCCTACGACTTCTGCTACGGCACCACCGATACCGACGTCAACCTCGTCAAATACCATGGTAGAGACTGCCGAGGTTTGTGCCACGATGACCTGAATGGCGAGGCTGATTCGACTTAATTCACCACCAGACGCAATTTTGGCGAGCGAGCCGGGCGTTTGCCCTGGGTGTGTGGCGATAGTGAATTCAATTTCTTCAGCGCCTAGGGGGTGAACTTCTTGCTCCCATGGGCGAAGCGTGACTTCAAAACGGCAGCCTTTCATAGAAAGCGCCTGAAGCTGCTCATTGACTCGTTGGACTAAGTGTTCGCTTGTCGCTTGGCGGGCTATCGTCAATTGCTCTGCCAAGGCTAAATATTGATGCTTGGCCTGATCATGTTGTGCCTGTAATACTTCAATGTTACCGCCATCGCTTTCTAGCGTCGCCAACTCCTGTTGGAGTTGTTGTTGAAGATCTAGCAGCTCATAAGCTTGGACTCTATGACGGCGCGCTACCTGATGGATTTCATCGAGTCGACTATCGACATCGGCAAGGCGTTGTGGATCCATGTCAAAGTTATCGATGTGATGTTGTAATTCGTGACTTGCTTCTTCAATTTGAATGCGCGCGCTTTCTAGCATTTCAAAAACATCTGATAGGCTTGGATCATTGACTAGGTTGTCTTGCACCAGTCGGCAAGCGTGATGCATAAGGTCCAATGCTGCTTCACCGTTGTCGCTCCGGCAAAGTGATAACGCGCGCTGATTGTTTTTGACTATGTCGCCGGCGTTGCTGAGTTGTTTCAGTTCTGCCTCAAGTGCTTCTAGCTCACCTTCTTGCAAAGCTAATTTGTCTAATTCATCTATTTGATAGGTCAGCAGCTGCAATTTTGCGCTGTATTCTTCCTCGTTAGCTAATCGAGTTGTTAGTTTTTCATCGATGCTACGAAAATTTTTAGCGGCTTTTTTAACTTCATCCGCCAAGCTTTGATGCTTGCCAAAATTATCAAGAATGCCGCGATGATTGGTTTTTTTGAGCAGTGTTTGATGCTCGTGTTGACTGTGGATGTCGATCAACCACTCGCCGAGTTCTTGTAGTTCTCGTGCGGCGACGCTGCTGCCGTTGACAAAGCCTCTGGAACGACCTTCAGCGTTGACGACGCGGCGTAAAAGACACTCGTTGCTGTCATCGAGCAATTCTCGACTTTGCAACCATTGGCGAGCTTCTGGAATGTTGCTGATATCAAAGCATGCGGTAACTTCCGCTTGTTTGCATTGATGTCTAACTACGTTGGCATCGGCCCGTGCGCCTATGCAAAGTGACAATGCATCGAGCATGATGGACTTGCCTGCGCCCGTTTCGCCGGTAATGACCGTCATACCCTGATCGAATTCAAGTTCAATGTGTTCGGCAATGACAAAATCTTTGACGCTCAAATGTAGCAACATAACCGCCTCCTTTTTTTGTCTAGTATATGTATGTTTATACAGTATGCAATACGTCCGTGAGTTCAGTGACATTTTTTTACACTTTTCCCTTGAAATCCTAAGACCCAACCCCACATTGCTAGCATGGCTATTTTTCATTCACCTCAGTCGGGAGATCTCAAGGTGACCGTTGAAGACAACAAACCGCAAGAAGAGCAGCTCGAGCCACAGGCAGAAGAGCAGTTAAATGACAACCAAGAAGACACGATTGAAGGCGATGCGGCAGCTTTAGAAGCTGAGCTTGACGCCTTGCGTACAGAGCTTGCTAATACAAAAGAGCACAGTTTGCGCGCATTGGCAGAGGCGCAAAATATGAAGCGTCGCGCAGAAATCGATGTTGAGAATGCCCGCAAGTATGGCGCAGAGAAAATTATCTCTGAGTTGTTGCCCGTCGTCGATAACCTGGAGCGAGCGCTGCAGGCTGCTGATGCAGATATCGAGGGTATCAAGCCTGTATTAGAGGGTGTTGAATTAACCTTGAAAGGTTTTGTTGAGGCCTTATCAAAGAGCAACGTTGAGATCCTAGATCCGCATGGCGAGCCCTTCGACCCCGAAGCGCATCAAGCCATGACGATGGTAGAGAATCCTGAAGCAGAGCCCAACAGTGTGGTAGCAGTGATGCAGAAAGGCTACCGATTAAATGGACGCTTGCTGCGTCCGGCGATGGTTGTGGTCGCAAAATAGTAAAATATTTTTAATAACCACACTTGAAATACGAGAATTCAAACTTATATAGAAATCAACAGCAAGAAACAGCGTCACGAGACATTTTATCTCGCTAACCACGCTAGGCTGAATTGATTTAATTGGAGAAGACAATGGGAAAAATTATTGGAATTGACTTGGGCACCACAAACTCGTGTGTATCTGTACTCGAAGGTGGCAAGGCAAAAGTTATTGAAAACAGCGAAGGTGACCGCACAACTCCCTCGATTATCGCTTACACCGCTGATAACGAAATTTTGGTAGGCCAGTCGGCTAAGCGTCAAGCTGTTACCAACCCTAACAACACCTTATTTGCGGTTAAGCGTTTGATCGGCCGCCGCTTTAAAGACGATGTTGTTCAAAAAGACATCTCAATGGTGCCTTACAAAATTGTTGAGCACGACAATGGTGACGCGTGGGTAGAAGTTAAAGACAACAAGTTGTCGCCCCCACAAATTTCAGCTGAAGTGTTGAAGAAAATGAAGAAAACTGCTGAGGAATACCTCGGCGAAGCCGTGACAGAAGCGGTTGTTACCGTACCAGCTTACTTCAACGATTCACAGCGCCAGGCAACCAAGGACGCGGGTAAAATTGCAGGCTTGAATGTCCGTCGTATTATCAACGAGCCAACAGCTGCAGCTTTGGCTTATGGTATGGACAAGGCCCAAGGTGACCGCACCATCGCGGTTTACGATTTAGGTGGTGGTACTTTCGATATTTCTATCATCGAAATCGCCGAAGTTGATGGTGAGCATCAATTTGAAGTGCTTTCAACTAACGGTGACACCTTCTTGGGTGGTGAAGACTTCGACTTGCGTTTGATTGAATATCTCGCAGCAGAATTCAAGAAAGACAGCGGTATCGATCTTCACAATGATCCATTGGCATTGCAGCGTCTGAAAGAAGCTGCTGAGAAAGCTAAGATTGAATTGTCATCTTCGCAGCAAACTGAGGTGAACTTGCCTTACATCACTGCCGATGCAACCGGTCCTAAGCACTTAGTGGTTAAATTGAGCCGCGCCAAGCTTGAGTCGCTGGTTGAAGAATTGGTGAATCGTTCACTTGAGCCAGTTCGCATTGCGTTGAAAGATGCGGGTCTGAGCAATTCTGAAGTAGACGATGTGATTTTGGTTGGTGGCCAAACTCGTATGCCTATGGTGCAGGCTAAAGTGGCTGAATTCTTTGGTAAAGAGCCTCGCCGTGACGTCAACCCCGATGAAGCGGTTGCCATGGGTGCATCTATTCAGGGTGCGGTGTTGTCGGGTGATGTCAAAGACGTATTGTTGCTGGACGTCACTCCATTAACCTTGGGTATTGAAACCATGGGTGGTGTTGCGACTGCATTGATCGAGAAGAACACTACGATTCCTACCAAGAAATCGCAGGTATTCTCTACCGCGGAAGACAACCAGTCAGCGGTCACTATTCACGTGGTTCAAGGTGAGCGTAAGCAAGCCTCTCAAAACAAATCACTGGGTCGTTTTGACTTGGCTGATATTCCTGCCGCGCCACGTGGCATGCCACAAATTGAGGTGACCTTTGACTTGAACGCTGACGGTATTTTGAATGTGTCAGCAAAAGACAAAGCTACCGGTAAAGAGCAATCTATCCGTATTACTGCTTCAAGTGGTCTATCGGATGAAGAAATCGAAAAAATGGTACGTGACGCTGAGGCTAATGCCGACGCAGACAAAGCCTTCGAAGAGATTGTTCAGGCGCGCAATACATTAGAAGGCTTGATCCACGCGACCAAGAAAACCTTGGAAGAAGCCGGAGATAAAGCTACTGATGAAGAAAAAGCGGCCATTAACGCTGCCCTAGAAGAAGCTGAAACAGCGGCTAAGGGCAATGACAAAGCGGCGATGGAAGCAGCAACCCAGAAGTTGACTGAAGCTTCAGGTAGTCTGGCTCAAAAAATGTATGCCGAGCAACAAGCTCAGCAAGCCGAAGGTGGTGCTGAACAGCAAGCTGACAACAACGCGGCCGACGATAATGTCGTTGATGCCGAGTTTGAAGAAGTTAAAGACGACAAGAAGTAATTCGAGCGTCGCGACAAGTAGTGGGGCATTGCATTATAATGCTCCATTCAGTCGTACTTCGAACAACAGCGGAGGTTTGGCGATATCGTCAAACCTCTTCTTTTTTCTGCCGACAGCAGTAGATAGGTTAACAACACATGTCAAAACGCGATTATTACGAAGTCTTGGGTGTCCAAAAAGGTGTTGACGAGAAGGAGCTTAAAAAAGCCTACCGTCGCATTGCGATGAAGTTTCACCCTGACCGCAACCCTGATGACCCGCAAGCCGATGAAAAATTTAAAGAGGCTACGGAAGCTTACGAGGTGCTGTCTGACTCGCAAAAACGTGCTGCGTATGACCAATACGGTCATGCGGGTGTAGACCAGCAAGGCGGTGCTGGTGGTTTTGGCGATGGCGCCAATTTCAGTGACATCTTTGGTGATGTGTTTGGCGATATTTTCGGTGGTGGCCGCTCTGGTCGCCGCAGTGGCCCACGCCGAGGTTCGGACCTAGCATATACCCTAGAGCTCGATCTTGAAGAGGCGGTAAAGGGCACGACAGTTAAAATTAATGTGCCGCGTATGGCGCATTGTAAAACTTGTGATGGCAGTGGTGCTAAAAAAGGCTCGACGCCAGTTAACTGTAATACCTGTGGCGGTGTTGGTCAGGTGCGTATGCAACAGGGCTTTTTCTCTGTGCAACAAACCTGTCCTACGTGTCGCGGTAAAGGCAAAACAATTACCGATCCATGTAATAGTTGTCACGGACAAGGTTTGGTGGAAGAAACCCGCAATCTTTCAGTCAAAGTTCCTTCGGGCGTAGACACCGGTGATCGCATTCGTCTTTCAGGCGAAGGCGAAGCAGGTCCCGATGGTGGCCCAAGCGGTGACTTGTTTGTCCAAGTTATGGTGCGTGATCACAAAATCTTCCAGCGCGATGGCAAACACTTGTATTGTGAAGTGCCTATTAGCTTCGCTGACGCGGCCTTAGGGGGTGAGCTAGAAGTTCCCACCCTGGATGGTCGTGTGAAACTTAAAATTCCAGCAGAGACACAAACCGGCAAATTGTTCCGTTTGCGCGGCAAGGGTGTGACCCCCGTCCGCGGTGGCAGTGTTGGTGATCTAATGTGTCGCGTGGTCGTAGAGACACCCGTTAATTTAAGCAAGCGTCAGCGCGAGTTACTGGAAGAGTTTCAAGCGACCCTGCATGAAGGTGGTAAGAAACAATCGCCCCAGAAAGACGGCTGGTTCGAAGGCGTTAAAAACTTCTTCGATGACATGAAAATATAGACGCCCATTGCTGAGGGGAAACCTATGACAGTTCGTATTGCAGTCACCGGTGCCGCAGGCCGAATGGGCAAGATGCTCATCGAAGCCATAGCCGCCAATGAGCATGGTCGCCTAACGGCGGCTATTGAACGTTCAGGAAGCAGTTTGATTGGCGCTGATGCTGGCGAATTAGCCGGTATTGGTAAATGTGGTGTTAGTATTGTCGACGACGCGGCTAAAGTGATTGACGACTTTGATGTGATGATTGATTTCACAGCGCCACAGGCTACCGTCGCTAATGCCGCGCTATGCGCCCAGCATGGCAAGCGTTTAATTATCGGTACCACCGGTTGCAACGATGACGAAAAGGCTGCCATTGTGGACGCGGCCAATCAAACTGCCATTATTATGGCCAGCAACTACTCTACTGGTGTTAACGTCTGCTTTAAGTTGATCAAAGAAGCAGCAGCCATTCTCGGTGATGACTACGATATTGAAATTGTTGAAGCCCATCACCGCCACAAAGTGGATTCCCCTTCAGGGACGGCACTCAGTATGGGTGAGGCTGCAGCAGAGGGTGTGGGCCGCAATCTTTCCGAAGTGGCTATCTATGGCCGCGAGGGTGTTATCGGTGCACGCGACCGCGAGACTATTGGTTTTGCCACAGTTCGTGGAGGCGACGTGGTAGGTGATCACACAGTGATGTTTTTAGCCGATGGTGAGCGTGTTGAAATTACTCACAAAGCTAGCTCCAGAATGGCGTTTGCCCGCGGTGCGGTTCGTGCAGCTGTGTGGATTAATGATCTCCAGTCAGGTTTTTACGACATGCAAGACGTGCTCGGTCTTAAAGGCTAGTACGCATTCGGTTTACGCTGTTCAACAGAGTTCAACAGCGTAAATAAAATTGTCTATAAGTCAGAAAGCGTGGCTTTGTTCGACGGCTCTTCTGCCTATATATTACCCGCAAGTTTTCCTCTATAAGCATTTGTGACCCTAAGGTTAAACCCTATTGGTCGTTAATTGTGCCTTGTAAAAGTCACTGTTCAATACGTCAGTAATCAACACTCATAGGTCTTTTGCTAATGCTTATGAAACGCAACCGCATGTTGAAATAGGATGTCACACTGACATGGCTCAGATTTTATTATTTCAAACATTCTCTCACTATTTTTTAAACACTATTTAAGGCTGCAGGTGACTCCGCTATTTGTCGCCAGAATCTTCTTGATGGACATAAGTGAAGACGGAAACTCATGGTGCCCGTCGTTCTTGGGGCGTCACATACATTCGTAGCTTGAAAAGATCAGATACATTTGTGGCAGGGTATGTGGTGTTGACTGAATTGATTAAGAGGATTAGTGTTAAGTACTTCCTAATATACCTAGAGTCACATGATGAGTCAGAAGAAATGGACGCTTAAATCATTAGCACAAGAGTTGGGCGTGTCGATTGCTACCATGTCTAATGCGTACAATCGACCAGATCAATTATCTGAAGCGCTCCGCGAAAGAATTCTGCGTGATGCCGCGGCTCTTGGTTATAACGGCCCAAGCGCCGCGGCAAGTAGCCTGAGAACAGGGCGAACTGGAGTAGTGGGGGTGATGATTTCCCATCCCCTTAGCTATAGTTTTGTCGACCCTGTGGCGGGTATGTTTTTAGAGGGTGTGACATCTGAATTAGATGAGCATGGTATGAATATGCTGATGCTCTCATCGAGAATGGAGCATGATACTTTGGCGAGTCATGTGTCATTAGTTGATGGATTTATTGTCTATGGCCCACCCCTGCCATCCGTTGCTAGCTTTATGAAAAGGCAGTCTAAACCTCTGGTTACCGTTGATTTTGAGATGGATGACATACCTGCAATTACCGTGGATGACTTCGGTGGTTGCTATCGCTTAGCGAAGTCCTGTTTAGAACCTAACAAGCGAATTGCCATTGTGGGATTACGATTATTTGAAAGTGACAAAGTGGAAAACGCTGTCGGTAAAACCCTGTTTGATGATCATTACGTAACGATTAAGCGTCTCCAGGGGTTTGTGGAGGGCGCTGCAGCGGTAGATATGGCTATCGAACCCAGTAATATTTGGTGTGTGCCAGAAAATACGCATGCTTATGGGCGAGAAGTGGCGGAACAGATTTTTGCTAGTGAGCAGTTACCTGATTTTATTTTCTGCATGAGTGATAGGTTGGCATTGGCGGTGATCGAAGTTGCCCGTGAAATGAAGATTAATGTGCCTAAGGATGTCAAGGTGAGCGGTTTTGACGACATTCCAGAATCAAAACGTAGTTTTCCTAGTTTGACTACCGTCGCTCAACAGTGCCATCTCAAAGGAAAAACAGCCGCACAAATGTTTACCGGTCAGCGTCAGCTTGAGTCGATACAACTGGACACCACGGTGCAGTTTCGAATGAGTTGTATGATGCCAATAAGAAGAGTCAAGGACACACTATGAGTAAACCGCTCGCCATTTTAGCCATTGATCAAGGCACAACCAGCAGTCGCGCTATGGTATTTGACCAAGCAACGGCAGTGGTTTCATCGGCACAAAAAGAGTTTGAACAACACTATCCTGCCGATGGTTGGGTGGAACACGACCCCGAAGACATTTGGTCAACCACTTTGGAAGTGACCCAGCAAGCCTTTGCGGCCAGTGATTCGGTAAATATTGTGGCCTTAGGGATCACCAATCAACGTGAAACCACTGTGGTTTGGGATCGTTCTAACGGCCAGGCCATTTATCCTGCCATCGTTTGGCAAGACCGACGTACGTCGGATATTTGTAGTCAACTACTCAGTGATGGACATGCTGAGGTCATCCAGCAGAAAACAGGCTTGTTGCTTGACCCTTATTTCTCAGCCACCAAGGTGTCATGGATCCTCGATCATGTCGAGGGTGCCCGCCAGCGAGCAGAGAATGGCGAGTTAGCATTTGGGACTATTGATAGTTTCTTAATTTGGCGTCTCACAGGTGGTGCGGTGCACGCCACAGATGCTACCAATGCGAGTCGAACCAGCCTATACAATATTCATACAGGGGAGTGGGATACCGAATTACTCAATATTTTCCGTGTGCCCGCGGCGATATTGCCTACAGTCAAGAATTGTGATGATGATTTTGGTGTGACAGCTGAAGGCATTTTACCTGTGGCCACTCCCATTCGTGGTGTGGCTGGCGATCAGCAAGCTGCCTCGCTTGGGCAGTGTTGTTTTGATGCCGGAGATATTAAGAGTACCTACGGTACTGGTTGTTTTGTGTTGCTGAATACTGGGGACGAGGCGGTTCAGTCGCATAATAAGTTGTTGAGCACGGTTGCCTATCAGCTAGATGGCAAGCGTTGCTATGCCCTAGAGGGCTCTATTTTTATCGCTGGTGCCGCGGTGCAGTGGCTACGTGATGGGCTAAAAATGATCGACCATGCTTCTCAAACAGAAGCCTTGGCCAATCAACTTCAAAGCAATGAAGGGGTTTATTTAGTGCCGGCCTTTACTGGCTTGGGGGTGCCTTACTGGAGACCCGACGTGCGCGGTGCCATCTTCGGTTTAACGCGTGCCACGGGGCCAGAACATTTTGCGAGAGCGACCCTAGAGGCGATTGGCTATCTCACCAATGATTTATTCGAGGCGATGTCGGGTGATGGCATCGTCCCTCGATCGCTTCGTATTGATGGCGGCATGGTGGCCAATGATTGGTTGTGCCAGTTTTTGGCAGACATTCTGCAGGTAGAGGTGATCCGCCCTGTGGTATTAGAAACCACCGCTTTGGGCGCAGCCTATTTGGCGGGGCGAAGCACCGGCGTTTACGGCGATCGTGCCGAGTTTGCTAAGCGTTGGCAGCGCCAACAGCAATTTTTACCTCGACTAGAAGAGGACAAACGTCAGCAGTATTTACTGGGCTGGCGACGAGCCATTCAACAATTAATCGATGTACCGGTATGAGTTTAAGAAAAACATTTATAGCCCAGCACAAAGAGCGAGTTTATGACACCTTGGTGGTAGGAGGGGGGATTAACGGTGCAGTTTCCGCGGCCTCTTTAGCGGCCAAAGGTGCATCTGTGGCATTAGTGGATCGCGGTGATTTTGCAGGCGAAACGAGCTCGCATTCCTCCAACTTAGCTTGGGGGGGGATTAAATACTTAGAAAGCCACGAGTATGGTTTGGTGTGGAAGCTATGCCGTTCACGCAACCACTTGATGCGAAGCTATCCGTCTACCGTTGAAGAGATTCGCTTTGTCACCTCGATTCAAAAGGGATTTAGATTTCCCGCGTGGTTCATTTATCTGGGGGCTTTGCTGTACTGGGTGTTTGGCCGTTTTCAAACCAAAGCTCCGCGCTATATGACCGCCAAGGCTCTCAAGGAGCGCGATCCCAGCATTGATATCAGTAACGTGAGTGCGGGGATCGAATATTCCGATTGTTACCTGCACGACAACGATGCCCGTTTTGTTTGGAATTTCGTGAGAACAGCGATCGACTTTGGTTGTGCTGCAGCCAATTACGTGAGCTTGATAAGCTCGGAATACCGCGATGGATTATGGCATTGTTCGATGCGGGACGAAGTGAGCGGTGAGCAATATCAGATACGAGCAAAGACGCTCGTCAATGCGGCCGGACCGATGGTGGATTCGATTAACAGCTCAATGGCCGTCAAGACAACACACCATCATTTGTTTTCCAAAGGTGTGCATTTAATTGTGGACCGCATCGGTGTGGCCGATTGTATCAAGGCTTTTTTTGCCTCTGATGGACGCTTGTTTTTCGTGATTCCCATGGGACCTAAAACTTGTATTGGTACTACAGACACGCAAGTCGATGACCCATCAACCCCGGCTAGTGATGAAGATCGACAATTCATATTGGATAACGTCAATAGCCTATTGGATCTCGCCAAGCCCCTGACACAAGACGATATTATCGCCGAGCGCTGTGGTGTCCGCCCGCTGGCTTTAGAGGGCAGAGAGGGCGTTGCCGACTGGGTTAAGTTATCCCGTAAACACGCAATCGATGTCGACACTAAGCTTCCCTTGTTGAGTATTTTTGGTGGTAAATTGACCGACTGTATTAACGTAGGTGAAGAGGTGGCCGATGTCATTGCTGGCATGGGTATTGAGTTGCCAAACTATGACAAGTGTTGGTACGGCGAGCCTAGTCAGAGCATCAAGCAAACCTTTTTGGATCAGGCCAGCGCGATGAGGCTGGATGACATGACCCCTGTCTCGTCCTCTGAGTTATTGACTAAGCGGCTATGGCGTCGCTACGGTAGCCATGCCCTAGAATTACTTGAAATGATCCGCCAAGACCCCGCTAACGCCGAATTGTTGATTGAAAATGCAGAGTACCTGCGCTGTGAGGTCGCTTTGGCTGCTCGCTTAGAAATGATCACCACACTGGATGATTTTTTAAGGCGTCGCTCAAAGATTGCTTTAGTGGTTCGTCGCGAAGATATTTTGGCTGCACCGGGTTTGATGGATGCTTGTAAATTGCTGTTTGGCCAAGATGCCGAGCAAGCTCTAGCTGAATATCGCGCGGATAAGTTGGCGGCATAAGGTCTAGCTTGTTGATTTTATTGAGTAATTTTCCTACGTGATTTTTGTAAAGGTTTTCTATTCACCGGATTTATGGCATCTATAAATTTTTAGCATCTTCTCAGCCACTTGGTTGTTTTATAATCAAACTATAAAGCTGCCATGGAATGGTGGTTATTTGAGCTAAGGATTGCCCAACGGAAACAGTTAACCTGGAGAAATACAATGGAAGAAAGAGACCTGCACAAATCTTTCTGGTTGCAAGAAGCTTGGCATATCGAACGTGAAGGTGCGCGAGCGGCTAGCATGGGTAAATCGGATCGCGACTGTCCTTACAGCGGAGATTGGCGTGCTGATCTTTGGCGTCAAGGTCTTCGTCAAACCGCCCAGTAGTTTGACACCCAAAGCCACGCATTGCGTGGCTTTTTTATATCTTCTCTATCAGCCTGTTTTTGGGCTCCTATTCTTTTGTCCCTCGGCAGGTAGAATCCGGCTGCTGTGATACTTGTTAAGCCTGTTAGCTGTGCTTGTTTTTTATCGCCTTATTTTTGACTTGATGCTATGACCTTTTTGATCCCCCATCAGGCATTAAAAATGCTACAGTAATGCTTGTTGATTGTATTTTTGCGTTAGGAGAAAGACGTGTTACGACGCGTATTGCACCGCTGGTTATTCCGTTGGACCGCCAATAAACCTTGTCGTTTAATTTATGTTGAAGAGCGGCCCTACTTAGAGCGCTACTACCTCGGTCAAATGTTGGGATATATTATTTATCTGCATCGCTTTGTATCGAGTGATCGTGAAAGACATATCCACAACCATCCCTGGAAGCGCGGCTTTACATGGATTGTCTGTGGTCGTTACCGCGAAGAAACGTTAGTGGATTTGTGCCCAAGTGCTGGTGAGTCTGGTTGTGTGACCACTATTGCGACGCGGCGTTGGTTCGGTCGAGTTAATGGCAACACCTTTCATCGCATTCACGATGCCGTGCCGGGGACTTGGACATTATTTGTGCACTCCCCCTTTTTGAAAGACAAGGGGTGGGGGTTTATGTCGCAATCAACCGAAGACCCTGAGCAAACAATTTTTACCATTCATCGTTCTAGGTCGAGCCGCCGTTGGTGGGTAGACCAACCTTCAGGGCGAGATATGCCTCGCCAGCCAGTCGATTATTTTGCACCATAATTACCCTTGTTGGTTAATAGTCTATAGTTAGTTTTTATTTGTTAAAACGATGTAGAGACCCTATATCAAGGCTTAGTCGTCATGTTTCCGCTCACTGTGCACTTTGTTGATGGCTTTCTTGCGGTTTATTTCTCTTCGGTAGCACTGTTTTATACCGCTCGAGTCCTGTTGCTTCGCCGGCGCAATCCTTCGGTCCAATTAATTAATCATGGCCAGGCCTTTCAGCGGCAGTGGTTCTCCCATAGTGCGTTTAGAGTTTTCCGTGTTCTTATCTGGGGTGTTTGTGTCGCACGATTGTGGCTGCCTGTGATTGACGATTGGATTGTGTTGTTTCCTATGGCTCTCAGTTGGCGCTTACTGGGTGTTTTATTGTTGTGCATTGGATTTGGTGTTGCTCTTTTAGGGCATCGTACACTAGGAGAGCAGTGGCGTTCGGGTGTCGATGCTAATCAACGCACCAGGCTAGTCACGCACGGTCTGTACGCCTACAGCCGCAATCCGATGTTCATCGGCGTTCGTGTAGCGTTGCTAGGATTTGCTTTAGCCTTGCCTTCGTTATTAGGGGTGATGAGCTTGGTTGTCGGGTGGTTAATGCTAGCTCTGCAGATCAAGGTAGAAGAACAGCACCTAGCCACACTGCACGGGGGCATTTATCAACGTTATACTTCCACGGTGGGTCGTTGGATTTAGTATTAAGTTAACGGCGCGTTTTCCACAATAGCTTGCATGGCGACATAGGTTGCCGTATTTGAGAGATGGGGTAGGGTGGATATTTTTTCAGCTAACACCCGTCGATAGTCGTTCATATTGTGAGTGCGAATCTTTAGTAAGTAGTCAAAGTTACCTGCAATGAGATGGACCTGTTCAACCTCGGGTATATTTTTTACGGCATGATTAAACTCAGCTAGCGCGCGCTCGCGAGTATCACTTAATTTCACTTCGACGAAGGCAATGTGATCCATCCCAAGTAAGATAGGGTCCAGCACCGCGCGATACCCTCGGATATAACCGTCTTTTTCTAGCCGTTTGAGGCGAGTTTGGGTAGGGGATTTTGACAGGCCAATCTGGTCTGCCAGTTCGGTGAGGCTGATACGACCGTTGGTGCTGATGACTCTTAAAATAGCTAAATCAAACTTATCTAGTTCTAAGTTAGTTGTTCTGAATTTTTGGTTCATAGCAGGACCTTGTCTCGAAAGCCGACCTTATATCAGCCTATTTTCCGTAAATCTGCCGTTATCATCTAGTATTGTGCTCGTTTGGTCGACAACTATTTCA
>Ga0209955_1000244_pt1 | contig 20559 bp, 8 predicted proteins | sample SalPonA_A_H2O_MG_FD_185716 | JGI IMG/M metagenome (GOLD analysis project Ga0209955, IMG submission 185716) | Water microbial communities from South San Francisco under conditions of wetland restoration - Salt Pond MetaG R2A_A_H2O_MG (SPAdes)... | ecosystem: Environmental > Aquatic > Non-marine... | reverse complement strand
TTCATGGCCGAAACCCTTGCAGGTCAATCAGGGATTACAGCTATCCATGTGCTGGGGCACGGTGCTGTTGGTGAAGCGCAGTTAGGCTCGGTCACACTGTCTGATGCGAATTTAGATGCATACTCAGCTCAATTGGCGGCGATTGGTCAAGCCCTGACGGCTGAAGGCGACATCCTTCTTTATGGCTGTAACGTCGCTGAAACCGGTGAAGGCGAGGCTTTCATTCAGCAAATTGCTAGCCTAACGCAGGCAGATGTCGCTGCATCTGATGATGTGACTGGTGTTGGAGGAGATTGGGAGCTTGAAGTTAACGCCGGGTCTGTTGAGGCGGATGAGCTCGAGGTCGGCGATTATGAAGGTCAGTTGGCTGGGCTTGAATTCGCTGACTTGAGTACTTGGAAAGAGGCCGGAGCCAAGTTGGATTGGCGGGTCCAAGACGGATCTCGAACTGTAAAACAGTACGTCAACGGTGGTTCCGGTTTCTTTATTAGCCCAGAAACGAACGTTATTAATCGGGCAATTCAGGGCACGATTGAAGTGAACACGTTTTCCGATAATGATGTTATCGGGTTTGTCTTAGGTTACAAAGATTCGAAGAATTACATCTCTTTTGGATGGGATCAGCAGGGGACTCGCAATTGGGGTAACCCAGGGCTAGACGGTGACAAGGAGCTAGCGGTATACAAAAACGGGGTTAAGACCGTTTTAGCTACCGCTAGTGGAATTTGGGCCGATAAAACTTTGTACAATTTCAAAATTCTGTATATGGCTGATCAAATCAAGGTAGAAATTAATGGTTCTACTGTATTTGACGTTAGTCGTCCCTCTGGTGTTACGTTTGAAGCCGGTTCGTACGGCTTTTGGAACTATTCACAAGGTGATGTTAATTACGGGAATATTCGGACGGCGCCCGGCTCGGTGCAGCAGGTTGTTCCGACACTGCAAGACGACACCTATGGCACAAATACCAATACAACTCTTAATGTCGACAAATTCAGTGGTATTTTGGCAAACGATTATGATGCGAACCTGGATGAGTTCGATATTGTTGTTAATGGCACTACGCTGACAACGGATTCGTCTAATACATCATTTAACACGGCTCACGGTCGAGTTACTGTCTACGGAGATGGTCGTTTCAGCTATGTCCCCTCTTCTGGCTATAATGGGTCAGACAGCTTTACCTATAAGTTACGTGACAATGATGGTGACTCAAACACGGCCACAGTAACAATTTCAACGCTCGAGCCTAACGTTGCACCGACAGATATTACGGCTAGTTCGACCACGATTAGTCCCTCGGCAAGTGCTGATGATGTGGTCGCCAATCTTACGGTAACAGATGCCAACAGTGGCGATAGCCACGATATTATCATTGTTAGCCAAACCACGGCTGGGATGTTTAAAGTCGTGGATGGTGTTTTGAAGGTAGCAAACCCTGCGGGTTTGGTCACAGGTTCTACCTACAGCGTTGAGTTGCGTGCGATTGATCTACGTGGGTTGAGCTACACGGAAACGCTTAAGTTTATAGTCGAGCCTGATACTGATGGGGACGGTGTGTCGGACGCCAATGATATCGATGATGACGGCGACGGGATTCTTGATATCAAAGAGTCTGCGCCAAACTTCAAGTGGGCGAGTGGCTACACTTTGAGTGGGAATACCGCAACTGGCACCATTGATGGTGTGAACTTCAAGTACACGCTTCGCAATGCAGCTAACACCGCGGACGTCGATATTCAGTCGACCAGTATGCTGGGGGGCACTATCTTCCCCGCTGAGTACGGCGTACCGGTTGGTTCTACGGGTATTAAGAGTACGTCTGCAACGTTTAACACGATTGTGTTTGATCAAACAGTGCTTAATCCGATACTCGCGTTTGGATCAGTGGGTAATGGCTCTACATCAGTCCCTATTAAGTTTGGTGATGATGTAGAGGTCTTGTTTTCAAACTCCACGTACGGCGGAACGGACTCTTCCTACACAGACGGCGATGGTGACGGTGATGGCGACTACAAATGGGATGATGCCAACAATACTGTGATACCAGGTTACGAGAACTACACCATTGTCCGGTTCAATGGTGAGTATGATCAGATCTCTTTTACCTACACGCAGGCTGAAAACTACGCTACCTTCGCGTTTGGCGCAGACGTTCGTCAAGATCTAGATACTGACGGCGATGGCGTTGTGAATCGTCTAGATACAGATTCAGACGGTGATGGTGTACTTGATAATGTTGAGGCTCAGATTCCAGGTCAATATGGGTTGACCGTAAGCGATGGCGATACGAAGTCAGTGGGTAGTGATACTTACACTTACACGGCGCCAACCACTACTGATGTTGACCAAGATGGTCTGGCAGATGTCTACGATAATGACACTACTTCTGCAAATAAAACACGCGCCACTGAGTCTATAGGGCTTGACCCTGAAGATGCCAATGCGAACGGGACCGCTGATTATTTGATAGACGAAGCTCCATCGCTCACTGTGGGTACGTTGAATAGTCATAACGGATCGAGCACAGATGTCGTTGTTGTGGCGCCGGCGCTGACGATAGGCGATGTTGAAAATAACGATCAGATATCAGAAGCCAAAGTCCAGCTCGATAATCTAAAGAGTGGCGATAAGCTCTCTTTTGTTAACTCGGGTGCAATTCGTGGAGCTTATGACGCAACAAAAGGTATTCTGACCCTTTCAGGTACAGCGAGTATCGCTGAATACCAATCGGCGTTGAGAACAGTGGAGTTTTCCACTACAAGCGGTGACAGCACGGATCGTGTTTTCAGTTTCACGATCGGCTCTGCGATCCCATTCAGCGGTAATGGGCATTTCTATGAGTTTATCGAAGCGAAAGATATCTCGTGGAACGACGCGAAAGCAGCTGCTGAAGCAAGAACTTTGTATGGTATGCAGGGTTATCTTGCAACCATAACAAGCGCAGCAGAGAATGACTTCGTGGCTGCAAAACTTGCGGGTAACGGATGGATTGGTGCGAGTGATGCTGGAGCAGAAGGTGTTTGGAAGTGGGTTACTGGACCTGAGGCTGGTACGCAGTTTTCAAGTGGTTCAAACGCAGTAAACGGGCAGTATGAAAACTGGGCGCCAGGTGAGCCAAACGATTACAAGTTTGGCGGACAAGTCCCGGAAGGTGAGGAGTACATTCATTTCTGGGGAGATGGAGTTAATAAAGGTACTTGGAACGACTTTCCTAATTCAGTAGTTCCTGGCTTTGGTCTTTCGATTGCCGGCTATATTGTAGAATATGGTGGCATGCCAGGAGATGTTGCAACCACTATCACCGATACAGCAACCATGGTCGTTAACGATGCTCCGGTTATCGCTACAACTGATTCTGCTACTTATACCGAGAAGGGTTCTGCTGTCATTCTAGCTCCCGGGCTAACTTTGTCTGATATCGATGATTCGAATCTCAACAGCGCAACCGTTAGAATTTCCAATGGTGCGACGGTGGGAGATGTTCTTGGATTTGTCGATACAAACGAGATTACTCACAGTTACAATTCGTCAACCTATACTTTGACACTCACCGGCATTGCAACGAAATCACAGTGGCAGACCGCTCTTCGGTCTGTTACATATGAAGGAGGTAACTCGCAGCCTAGTTCATCAAAAACCATCAGCTGGACAGTGTCCGATGCAACCTTGACAAGTGGAGCTGCGACCTCTGGGTTGACGGTTACTGCAGTTAATGATGCTCCAGCCATTGTGGTTGGCTCCTCTAATCTGTCAGGTGCTTTAACTGAAGCTGACGGCACTAACTCAGGTACAAAAGAACTAAATGCTACAGGCGTTATTACCATAGAGGATGTGGATATAGGCGATTCTGTGACGTTGTCGGAAGTCTATAACAACGATATTGTTTGGAGCGGCGGTACACTTACTGTCAGTGAGTTGACGGCCAGTCAGGTCACGGAGCTGATCAATGGATTTGTAGTCAGTGCCGAAAGTCTGACTATCGATCCGGCAACCGGCAAAGCAGCGGGCAGCTGGACCTACAGTACTACGGTTGATCTGAACTTCTTGGCACCGACTGAGACGTTGAAGTTTAGTTACAATGTAAAAGCGACCGATGCAGCAGGTGTCGATTCCGCACCGCAGAAGGTTGAGATTACACTCAATGGAGCTCAAGAGCCCATGAATGTAAATAACGTTTCTGTGCTTGAATCGGACGCTTATGCAACATTTGTTATAAATAACACTAGTGCTCGAACCATTGCCTTAGATTTGATGGATCGCACGGCGACCGGTGGTGATGGTACCGATACCACTTCAGGTAATGATGACTACAACCGTACTTTCGAATATAGCTTAGATGGAGGATCTACTTGGACGACTTACAGCAAGGCCTTTACCACTTCATCTGCCGTTAACACAGTCCAAGTTCGTGTCGACATTACTGATGATACGTTCCCAGATAGCGGAGAACTGTTTGACTTAAATGTCTACGAAGTGAGCACGACCCTAGCCTCTGCGAAAACTTATGATGTTAATTCCGGTACTGTTGATATCCGCAGTCTGACGCTTGTCAGTGGTAACGCCGACAGCCAGAGTGCCGTTTACCGCGCAGAAAATGTATTCACGGCCGACAATGGCGATGAGGTAGATGCGTTAATTACGATTGTCTCAAAGGGTTCAAACGTTGGTGATTTTGTTTTGGATTACGATACGACTAATCCACAACTGTTCTCTCCTCGATTCTCGTCCACAAACGGTCAAGATGCGGAAGTAACCTTCAAAATCGCATTTGTTGAGGGAAATAGTAACAGCGCCGTTGCCCTCACTAATTTCTATGTGACGGGATACGATGTTGACGGTACGAGTTCCAATCGAGAGTACGCAATACTTGAAGGTGTATCTTCCTACTTGGTTGAACCTGATGGCCAGGGTGTCAAAGCATCTTTTGTAGATAACAACACAGTTTCGTTCTCTGGTACCCAGGACATGGGGCCGTTCGACCCTGATACGTCCTACCAGGCGAACTACGACATTCCCAAAACTGATTTTGAGATCACGCTAGGAACTACGTACACAAATCAGCGCTACTTCTATGTCTCTGTCGGCGCGGCTGAAGTTACGTTTAGTGACGCTGCTAACACAGTGCTTGCGAAAGATGCGTTGACAGCGACTGCCACTATTGTAGAGCCGCCTGCTGGTCTCAAGGTTTACGATGCGACGGTGAATGAGGGGGCCGGTACCATTTCCTTCCGAGTAGCGCGTGCAGACAGTGAGGGTGCAGCGACAGTTGATTACACCGTGACCGCTGGTACTGCGACTGTGGGCGCTAATACTACCTCCGATGTTTATGGTGCATTGACTGATGGTGTCTTGAAAGGAACTGTCTCGTTTGCAGATGGTATAGCTACGCAATACATCACACTTAATGTCTCAAACGATGCTATTTTTGAAGGTAAAGAGTCATTCAATATTTCGCTCTCTAATCTGAGCGATCGCTTGACTTTAGATTCCGCGGCAGATGCTAAGGCTATAGGTACAATCGTTGATGATGGCAGTGGTGGTGGTGCCGATAATGATGACCGACCGGCTTTCACAGTCAATGATGTTACCGTTAACGAATCTGCAAACACTTTGACTTTCACAGTTTCAAAGACGGGTGATGTAGCGCAAGGCACTACGTCGAGCGTTTTCTACTCTCTGCAAAATAAAACTGCGACAGCGGGAGAGGATTATACGGCTGACTCTGGTTGGTTATCTTTTGCCAATGGAGAGAAAGCGAAGACAGTCACGGTAACCTTAACCAACGACAATGTTTACGAGGGTGCAGAGCAGTTTTACATAAACCTGTCGCAGGCTTCGAATGCAACTATTGCTGACAGTCAGGGCGTCGCTACCATTCGTGATGACGGTACATCAAATGGCTCTCTTTCAGCCAGCGATGATGACCGTCCAGTATTTTCGGTGAACAGTGTCACCGTAAATGAAGACGCAGGTACTGCGGTATTTACTGTCACCAAAACTGGTAGCACGGAACTCTCATCATCTGTTGATTTCTTTACTTCGAATTTAGTTGGTGGAGCAATCGCTGGAAGCGACTACACTGCGATCTCCTCAAGTTCACCTGCGACCTTAACTTTTGCAAAGGACGAGACAACCCAAACAGTTACGGTTGCAATCCTCGACGATAGCTTATTTGAAGGATCGGAATCATTCCAGGTGAATTTAGCAAATGCTACCGCGGGCACTGTTAGCTCCACCACTGGGATTGGGGTAGGCACTATCAAAGATGATGGCACCGGTGGCGCTACTTCTGGTGGCAGCGGTACGGGTTCAGACGATGACCGTCCTGTTTTCTCGATTAATGACGTGTCAGTTAACGAAGGTGCCGGTACGATTCAGTTTACAGTTTCGCTATCTGGAACAACTGCACAAGACGCTACTATTAATTACGAGGTGATTCCTGAAAGTGCAGGGATAAGCGACTACTCAGCGAATAACCCGCAAGCGCTTGCAGGAACCTTAACCTTCTATGCGGGGCAATCTCAGACTCAGACAATAACCCTGAATGTAACTCAGGACGATATCTATGAAGTATCTGAATCTTTCAATATTAAGCTCACAAATCCGACCCAGTCTCTTCTGAGTGCAACGGATGATGTTGGTACTGGTACGATTTGGGATAACGGTACCTCCAACGGTACTACACTCGCAGCAGACGATGACCTCCCGTCTATATCGATAGACGACGTCATTGCGTTTGAAGCGGATGGAACGCTTAAGTTCACAGTAACCCGTGACAAAGCCAGCCTGGTTGATACCACATTCAATTATCTAGTCCGGGGCGCAAGCGCTCAGGAAGGTGACTACACAGCAAATGACGCGTTATCTGGCAAGTTGATCATTCCGGCTGGATCTGCAGGTGACAGGGTTACGATTACGCTTAATATAACGGATGATACGCTCTACGAGAGGGTAGAGACGTTTGAAGTGATTCTTAGCTCCGCCAAAAACGCCTCTATTCTGGATGGAGCGGCAACCGGAACTATTTATGATAACGATGAACCCAACGGCGCATTTTTACTCAATGACGTTACCGTAAGTGAGGCTTCAAAGTTTGCGGTGTTCGAAGTGTTTCCGCCGGTTGGTGGATCAACATACAACCTGACCTTCTCTTTAGCGAACATTGACACTAGCCTCACTAGCAATAACTTGATTAGCTACAAGTTAGGCTCTAATGCTTGGGTTGTTGGAACTAGTCTCGCAAATTACTCGAGAGACGACAGATTGCTCGTGCGTGTGGATATAACGGATGAACAAGAGCTCGCCCTAGATACAAACGAAGCATTTGAGCTGACGGTACAGTATGGTTCAGATGCATCCGTAGATATTATAAAAGCGAAAGGAACCATAGTTGATGATGGTTCGGGAGTAGTTTTTGACGATACAACAGGTGAAATCGACTCTACCGCGACGCTCGATGACGACCGAACCGTCTTCACAATTAATGATGTATCAGTTAGTGAAGGAGGTGTGGCTTCGTTCACAGTGTCTCGCGGTAACGTAAGTAATGCGGCAGTCTCAACCGCTCAAACAGTGAACTTTGCTACATCGATTACCGGTTCTGATAACGCTGAATCAAACGACTTCACAAGTGGTAGTGGTACTCTAACTTTTGCTGCGGGTGAAACCTCGAAGACAATTACGGTACAAACCACTGCCGATGATATCTATGAAGGTGATGAAACCTTTACGGTGTCGCTCTCTAACAACAGTGTAGGCAGCCGTGTTGACGATACTATTGGTGTAGCGACCATCCAAGATGACGGAACCGGTGCCGATAACGACAAACCGACACTCAGCATCAGCGACCCATCGATTGAAGAGGGTAGTACACTCAACTTCGCCTTGACGTTGGATAAGGCGACCGAAGCGGATCTCGAGGTTCGTTTCGCGTTGGAAAATGTTGGAACGTTTGACGCTTCCGATTACTCGGCAATGACAGTGTCATACAGCGGTGGCACCTTGCAGCCGAATAGCGTCACTGGGTTGTACACCATTCCAGCAGGTGTTCAGAGCTTTACTGTTTCTGTTGTGACAACGGAGGATACTGTTTTTGAAGGTCCTGAGACAGTTAAGTTGCACGCCTACGTTACTGACTCGGCGGTGACTGACACTGATGTTGGCTCGGGCACAGTGAACGATAACGGTAGCGGCCCAGACGGGGATGATTCAGGCAGTGTTGTAGATGATGACCGCCCAGTATTCACCGTAAATGACGTATCGGTGACTGAGTTGGATGGAACACTAACTTTCACCGTAACGAAGACCGGTTCCACTAATCTGAGTTCAACAGTTGCCTATTCGTTCTCGGATAGCAGTGCAACGGGCGGTACACAGAGCGACTACGTTGGTACTGCGGGTACGCTAACGTTCGCAGCAGGTGAGACTCAAAAAGTTGTTAATGTCACTATCAATGATGATGCGGGTGAGCCTGTTTGGGAAGGTACCGAAACCTTTACCATTAATCTCGCTACGGCGACCAACGCAGTCATCGGGGATGCCAAAGGCGTTGGCTCCATTAGCGACCAAGAGGACCGCACAGTTCAGGTAAGTGGTGTAGGGCCAATCAACGAGAACTCAACTTATGCAGTATTTGAGGTTGAGGCTATCGGTGGTGGATTTAACGACCTTACATTTACTGTCTTCAACGCTACCGCGAACCTGATTGATGTGGCCGGTAAGCCTGACGCCACGGTCAGCTACATTGCGCCTGCAGGGGGTAATAAGTTCTATGTGGGTGTGACCATAGCGAACGAGGATGACAATAACTTTGAGGGTATTGAAAACTTCGGTCTGCGCGCAAGTTTCTCGGATGACACTTCTATTACGGACGCGGGTTACAACCTGATTGTCGATGATGGAACGGGCGTTCGATACGACTACGCTAACGTGCCAAACCTGGCGGATTCACTAAATCTCTATGAGCTTGATAATGACCTTACTGGTCAGGACTCAGGTGGTCGTCCACAGCCCACAGCTGAGGGTGAAGTTGTCACTGAAGTAGTGGTTCAGAAGGTACTTATCGACACCAACGACGCGTTCAAAGAGGTTAAAGAGAACCTTGATGCCTACGGTCTTGCTGATGCGATCGCCAGTGAAGCACAGGCGCAGATTGATAAACTCTCCGGCAAGATCGCGCTATACGTGCTCCCTGCGGTGCAAGAGGCTCGCTCTGATACAGTGAGTCTGTTCCGCCGGTTGGCGAGCGACGACGGTAACGCATTTATGGGATCGAGTGTGGTTCGCTCTAGCCTCGCGTTTGACTCGTTAGCACCAGTCTCTGAGCTTGTTGAGCCGTTCGCCAACGACGTTGAGATAGCGCCAGAAGATGTGTTCGGCGGTGAAGTTACAAACGCAGAACGAGCAGATGTAGATGCACTGATGCAGCGTCTGGCAGATGTAAAAGTTGAGCAAACGACAGAACATCAAGAATTCTCAGCCCAACTGCTCGCAGCGGCTAAGAGCAATTTTGGGGCAGGTGTCGCTCGGGTTTCAGCGCAGCAGCTGATTTCGGCTGAACCGACGGCCATCAATTTAAAAGATACAAATAGTTAATCGATTTTCGTATAGGGAAAGATCAGAATGACAACTTCAAACAAGAGCGCAAACCTGGGTAAGCTAGGAATCGTCTCATTGGCAGCCCTAATTGCAGGGTGTTCAGTAACGCCAGAGGCCTTAACTACGTCTGATGTGCGTAAGCGTGTTCAAGAGGACCAATTCACGTTGTTCTCAGCGCAGGACCCGATTTTTGAGGCAATTTCATACGAAGAGGCGGTTGCTCGCGCATTAAAGTACAACCTCGATCTGCGACTCAAATTGATGGAGAGTGCTCAGAGCCGCGGTCTCGCCAAGCTGGCATCCTTTGATATGCTGCCGAATTTGCTGGTATCGGCGGGTTACACCAGCCGAAATAATGTGAATGCGTCGAAATCTTTTCGTGTAAGTAATACTGACGGTTCGATCATTGAACCGGCAGCAACAGACTTTAACTCTGGTAGCCAACCTCAAGACAACCGCACGGCGTCGGCAGAGTTTACGTGGAACGTCCTTGACCTGGGTATTGGCTACTACAGTGCTAAGCAGAAAGCCAATCAAGTACTGATTGCTGAAGAGCGTCGTCGTCGCGTTGTTCAAAATATTATCGCTGATGTTCGGTCCGCCTACTGGCGTGCATTAGGTGCTCAGCGGCTTGTTACCGAAGCCGATGCGTTGATCGACGAGGTTAACAGTGCTTTGGAGCGTTCGCGTCGTGCTGAAGCTGAGGGGCTGGTAGCTCCTAAGCAGGCTCTTACATACCAACGCCTGCTGATTGATGCTTTCGATCTTTTGGCAAGCCGTCGCACTGAGTTGGATCTTGCCAAGCGCGAGTTGGCAGCGCTAATGAACGTGACGCCGGGTGCAGAATTTACTGTACAAGAGATTGAAGAGCCGAATTTGAAACCGGCTCCAATAAACGTAGCGGAGCTTGAAGAGCTGGCTCTACAGCAGCGTCCTGAGTTGCGCCAGGAAGATTACAATGCTCGTATCACTGCAGACGAAGCTAAAAAACAGTTGGTTTCTCTGCTGCCAAATCCGGGAGTGTCGCTAGGTGTAAACTACGATTCAAACAAGTATCTGTATGAGAACAATTGGATCCAGACTGGTGCTAGCATTAACTGGAATCTGTTCAAGCTACTGAGTTTCGGTACGTTAGATGACACATTGAAAGACCAAAAGACAGTTGATGATACCCGTCGTATGGCGCTCTCGATTGCAGTTCTTACCCAGGTTCGAGTCGCGATAGAGCGTTACAAACTTACCCTCAAAGAGCTCGAGACTGCTGAAGAGTCTTTCTTGGTGGATCAGCGCATGGCTGCGTTCGCAGAGGCGGCTCAAGGCTCCGAGCTAAACGCAGAACTCGAAGTAATCAGAGCGAAAACACGTGCACTGAACTCTGAGTTCAAGCGCTATGGAGCCTATGCGGCTGCCCAGGCCGCCTTCGGTCGAATCTACAACTCTGTAGGTTTTGAGGTCATCCCAACTGATCTTGATCAGAACGGCTCGCTTGATGAAGTTGGCGCACACATAACGGAATATGTTGCTGAAGTTGAAGACAACTTCTTTGCGCATGCAGACGTTATTGCCGTGGAGATTCCTGCTGTGAATCTCTCTGTTAAGGGTGTAAATGGGGCAGGAGCTGCGAACATACAAACTGCGGTAGACTCGGTGCTTACGCGTAACCAACTAGAGACCAGCGAATCTGCACTCTACACACTTCGCATGTCACTTAACATTGAGCCGGAACAGCGCGGTGTTCGCCCAGCTAGTTGGAAGCTCGAGCTAGTCGATCTTCTTGGTAGCGTTGTTGACTCTGCGACTTACAGGTCTACGCTGGTTGCTAATCCAAGTGACCGTGTGATTCAGACTTTTGCTGAATCTGCAGTGCTTGCAAACGTAGGCCAGTTACGCGGTTGGTTGGCGAAAGTTACCGCTAAGTGAGGTTGAGTATGGCTTCCAAAACTATGCTCACTGCTTTTGTTGCACTTGCTGCCCTGCATGGGCAGTTCGCTGCAGCGGAGGCTGAGACGCCGGCGATCATCAGTCAGATCGAGCAGCAACTTGATTCGCCTGCTAGTGCGAATCTTGTCCCCGCGCTCTTAATTGCGCCTATCGAAACGACATTGGCCAGTCCCATGTTTGGGCGCGTTGCCAAGCACAATGTCTCCTTAGGCTCTTCGTTCAAGAAGGGGAGCCTACTGGTCTCTTTTGATTGCGCGGATCGAGATGCACAGGTGGATATGGGAGAAGCGGAGTTTGCCGCAGCTCAGATCGCCTACGAAAATAAGCTGAAGCTTCAGGGACTGTCTCAGGCCGGTGAAATAGAGGTCAAGTTAGCGGCAACTGAAGCGAGCCGGACTAAGGCTCAACTCGATTACTACGAGGCGTTAGCTGATCAATGTGATGTCCGAGCTCCATTCCCGGGTAAGGTATCGAGTGTTCGAGTAAAACCTCATCAGGGTGTGACTCAGGGTGAAGCTCTGTTGGATATAGTTAGTACGAGCGGCCTGAAAGCGGTGATGAATATCCCGGCTAGCTGGCTGAATGATATTGAGCTAGGTGCTGAGATATCGATCTCGATCAATGAGACCGGTAGTTCATACTCAGCGAAGCTTTCAGCGATTAACTCGACTGTGGATAGCGTAAGCCACACTATCGAGGTAGAAGCTGAACTTATTGACGCGCCCAGCAGTCTACTCCCAGGAATGAGTGGTAACGCTCAGTTCGTGCGCTAAGGGTTAGTTGTGGCCGAGTCTGTACTGTCAGTTCTGTTGACGCTTAATCAGCGTTTGATTCAAGCCGAGAGCCTGCAGGAGCTCGGCTTCATAATCGCTAACGATAGTTGGCAGGTACTCAAGTTTCGCCAAGCGGCGGTTTATCTGCCAGTGGCCGGCGGTCGTCTTAAGTTATCTGCGGTTACCGGCCTAACGCCGACCAAAGAGGCGACACCGTTTACCCTCTGGCTTGATCGCGTCCAGCGGCATCTGCTTAAAAAAGAGGGTATAGTTTCTGCTAAACCCTTTACCAAAGGCGAATTACCTCAAGATCTGGCGGATGGCTGGGGCGAGTGGTGGCCGGAGTTTGCCTACATCGTGCCTATTCGACGCGCCGAAAGAACGGTTGGAGTGGTGTTTCTGGTGCGCGAAGTTGCGTGGACTGAGACCGACCAACAACTTATTTTGCATTTGGCGGAGCAGTGGCAGTATTGCGTCGCGTCGCTGTTAGACCGGAAAAAGCCCTCCATTCTGTCCCGAATTGCTTCGACTAAACTTTTTGTTTGGTTCGCTTTAGCCGCAATCATAGCTTCTGGTTTTATCCCGGTGCGGTTGTCGGCAATGGCCGAGGCGGAAATCATCTCGTTAAATTCCGAGGTTGTAAGTTCTCCAGCCGCGGGTGTAATAGAACAATTTTTTGTTGAACCTAACACATCTGTGCGGCAGGGTGACCCCCTGTTTGAATTAGACAAACAAGAACTGCAAAACGATATCGCGGTTGCCAGGCAGACCATTGAGATCGCCAAGGCAGATCTAGATCGAGCTCAACAACAGTCGTTTAGTGATCCACAGAGCAAGGCGCAGTTGGCCTCGTTACGAGGAAAACTTCGGGAACAGGAGCTAACACTCGCCTCATTAAATGACCTTGCCAGCCGTATGGTCGCACGGGCTAACCGCGACGGATTGCTGGTTTATACGGATAAAAATGATTGGTTGGGTAAGCCTGTTGTTACAGGCGAACGTGTCGCTGAATTAGCTGACGAAAATCAATTGGGCGTAGCGCTGTGGTTACCGGCCAATGATGCAATCAACCTCTCCCCGGGGGCCGATGTACGCGTTTTTCTTCAGGTCGATCCGTTAAATCCTATCGCTGCTCAAGTTACAAAAACCAGTTACCAAGTTGGACAATCACCAGATGGGATTGCCGCATATTATCTTCGTGCGGAACTCTCTGACGGGCAAGCACCGCGAATTGGTTTAAGAGGTATAGCCAAGATCTACGGCGAAGAACGCTCGTTGGCGTACTGGATGTTCCGCAGACCGATAGGTGGAGTAAGACAGTGGTTGGGTCTATGATTCCCCAAGAGGCTTATGTAGGCGCTGTGCCGGCTCTGCGAGAAGACCTGCGGCTTCATACAGCGGCCCCGCAGGATGACGGTTCCCCCTGTTGGACTATTCAAGATCCGATTACCAATCAGTTCTACTTGATCGGTTGGTTGGAGTTTGAACTGCTATCGCGCTGGCGTTTGGGTGATAAAGCTAAAATACTGACGCTAACTAATCAAGAGACTCCGCTTGACGCTTCTGAAGAGGAACTAGAAACGCTACTGGAGTTTCTGACACGCTCCAAACTCGTAGTGTTGCGGGGGTACGAAGCGACGGCAGCGCTGATTGAAGAGTCTAAAAAGCGCAAGCTACCTATTTGGAAGCAGCTGCTGCACAACTACCTCTTTTTCAGGGTGCCTATCTTTCATCCTGATCGTTTCTTGGATGCGACCTATCCTTACGTTAAGGGGATTTTCAGTCAAACCGCGCTGTTCGCGTTGATAATCGCTGCATTGGCTGCATTCTATCTGACGGTACAGCAGGTTGATCTATTCGCCGCGACTTTTATTGATACCCTTACCCTCGAGGGCATTGCCGGCTATATGGTTGCCCTGATCATCACCAAGAGCTTGCATGAGTTGGGGCATGCTTATACGGCGACTCACTTTAGTACACGGGTCTCACACATGGGCGTGGCATTTGTTGTTATGTGGCCCATGTTGTACACGGATACTGGTGAAACATGGCGTTTGAAGCGCTCAAAACATCGTCTGGGTATCGCCTCCGCCGGCGTCGTCACAGAGTTGTCTGTTGCTGTCTTAGCATTATTGGCTTGGAATCTTGCGCCCGAAGGTGCGTTACGCAATGGGCTCTTCTTCCTAGCGACGACGGCCTGGGTGATATCGCTGCTAATTAACGTCAGCCCGTTCTTGAGATTCGATGGTTATTATATTCTGTCAGATGTATTGAACATCCCTAATCTGCATCAACGTGCAGGGGATACGGCGAAGACGTGGATTCGACGTACTCTGTTGGGATGGCAAACTGAATATGCTGAGCCAATGTCGGCTCGCCGCCGTCGTTTCTATATAAACTTTGCCATCGCTACCTGGATCTACCGTCTGATAGTTTTTATCGGTATCGCGGCAGCTGTCTACTATTTCTTTTTTAAAGCACTGGGCATTATTCTTGGAATTGTCGAAATCTGGTGGTTCATATTGCGCCCTGTTTTGAATGAATTTTCCGTATGGCGAGAGGGTTGGGCCGCGACAAGGTTCAGTCGTAAGCTTGTGATGGTTTCAGTGGCGGCAGGTATGATTGCGGTTTTGAGTGTGCCGTGGAAGAGCTCCACTGCGGTACCCGCGTTGTTAGAGTCAGAACAGGCTTCAGCGATCTATGCGACCGGCTCAGGACAGCTGGTGCGCTTACCGCAAGAGGGTCTGTTTTATCAAGCGGGAGACCCGCTTTTCGAAATCCACGATCCAGGGTTAAGTTGGAGTGTCGCTATTGCTGAGTCCCGGAAAGAGGCGATAGAAGCTCAGTTGACTAGCCTCGTGGGGTTATCGGGAGGTGAGGCTGAACGCAAAGGTCTGTTAGAACAGTGGAAAAAATTTGACGCAGAAGAGAAAAAAGCCCGAGCGCAGATAGACAGACTCGTGGTACGAGCCCCAATTTCGGGTACGTTGACAGATCTAGACCCTCTGTTAGTTGCTGGTGTCTTTGTCAATGATGCTGAGCCTCTCGCGAGCCTCATGGCCCCAAACGAAATGATTTTGGAAGCCTACGTATCTCAAGATGAAGTCGCGCTGATTGATGTGGGCAATGCGGTTCGATTCTTCGCAGCAAGTAACCCTACCTTACCCCTATCGGGGGAAGTGCTGAGTATTAACCAGCAGAGGACAACCAAACTACCCAGTCCGGCGTTAAGTGCAACTTTCGGCGGTGAAATTCTAGTCGAAGCAGGTGACGAATCACTCATGCCTGCATCGACGCTTTATGGTGTAAAAATTAAATTGGCACAACTGCCCGAGCAAAGCTCAGTTGGTGTCGGCTCAGCGGTCATAAGTACTCAGAGCCGCTCGCTAATTGAGCGTATGTTCAATGCTGTCGCCTCGGTATTCGTAAGAGAAATCAGTTTTTAAAGTTACTGACTGGAGAAAAGTATGAAAAAGCTAAGCTCACTGCTTATCGGTTTGGGTCTTGTTGGCTCATCGGCATTATCTGCTGCAGATATCACCACGAATGGAAGTCGTCTTGAGCGTATAAAAGAGCACAAAACGATCATCCTAGGGTACTATGAGACAGGCATGCCATTCAGTTACCTCGATAACAACGGCGTGCAGGGCTTTGGGGCTGAGCTTAGCCAGCGTATCGCAGAGAATATACGAATTACATTGGGGTTAGATGAGCTGACAATACGCTGGAACCCTATGACGGTTTCTACGCGTATCGCCTTGGTGGCATCAAATGCTGTCGACCTAGAGTGTACCTCAACCTCACACAAATCAAGCCGTGAAAAGTATGTAGACTTTTCCAATACTTTCTTTATTTCTAGTGATGCCATTGCGTCGAAATTGAATAGCGGTATTGAAGATGCAGCCAGTGCTGCGGGCAAACGTCTTGCAGTTGTTGCGGAATCCCGTAACGTTGACAATGCTAAGCCCCTGAATGCACAGCTCTTAGAGCTACCGAACAACCCTCGTGCTATAGATGCTGTCGATAAAGGTGAAGCGGATGGTTTCTTCAGTAACGTGGGTCTGGTTATGCGTGAAATGTTACGTCTAGATGACTCTACTGACTATCAGGTGAATTTGGTCGGTTCGAACCCTTCTGGATATGCATGTATGCTTCCAAAAGGAGATCACGCGTTTAAAGCTATTGCAGACGAAACAATCGCCCAAATGCAAGTAAGTGGTGAAATGGAAGCGCTTTTCAATAAGTGGTTTGGAAGTGCCGTTCCTCCTTACGGCAGAAGCGCACAGGTTCGTATTGATGCACTCAATAAAGAGCTCTATGCAAACCCTAATGACAAAGCTTACGATTAACACTTCTTTAAGAACAACGCACCGATCATCGGTGCGTTGTATGTGAATCAGTTTAGGGGTTGATAATGCGCGGTTTTATCTCTTCGATTTTTTCTACGGCACTAATCTGCGGGACTATGACTGCTTCTGCGGAAGGGCCCGATGAGAAGACGACTAGCCAACGTTTTAAGGACTGGGAATCAATATGTGTTGAACGTTCAGGCACTACGCAGTGTCGGGCAACACAAACTCTAGTAAACCAAAAGGGTCAGACCGTAGCGGTTTTGAACTGGTATCGTCCCGATAATGACGCCGCGGTGTTTGAATTAGCTGTGCCGTTATTAGTTGATCTAACGGAAGGCGTATCACTTTCAATCGACGATTCCGAATCGCTCAAACGCGATGTGCGTTTCTGTAACAACGTTGCGTGCTTTGTTTTAGGCGAGAACGACAAAGAGCTCTTAGATAGTTTCAGAAAGGGAAGCGGTGGAACACTCGCTTTTACGCCTTTCCGACAACAAGTAAACGAGCTCAACTTCTCCCTGCAAGGGTTTAGTGCTGCCTACGAGAGTCTCAAATAAACGGTGCCTCGTTAGGTGTCTAGTGTAATTGGATTTTGGAGTTGATATGCCAGCGGGAAAAAATACCGATACAAGTCTAGAAACAAATGACGAAAAAATCCGCGGACGTAGCGCGTTCAACGTTGAGCTAACGCCAGCGGGTGTAGTTGTCAGCACAGTGTTTGTGAGTGATGACGAGCAGGTTCGGCCGATGCCGGCAGTCTTCCCCAATCTGGAGTACGCACTGAACCAGATCGATGCTCTGCGCAGCATGGTCGTTAACCAGTTCGCTCAGGCTGCAGAACTTGGAATGAAGTCGCTGCAGGCGCAGCAGAGTGAAGCCACGTTTGAAGATCAAGATAAAGCGGCGAAGTAGTCCTTTACAGGAAGTGTAAAGACCGGATCTTTGTTGGATTTGGTCTCGAACTTGTTATAATCGACTCAACTTTTAATATAGTCGCTGTATAGATCTTCCGGTAATCAGTTAGGCGATCTCCAAACAAGAGCACGGACGACTAAAGCTAGAAAACTAAGGATTTTTTGATGTTCAAACGTACACTTTCGTTAGCGATTAGTGCTGTTATTCTAGCTGGTTGTAATACAGCCGTTACAAAGCCTCAACAGGGTGCGGAAAGCTCATCTCAAGGTGCTGTTCAGCTAAGCGGCGTTGAACTTAAGAACGCGGCTGCATCTGAGCTAAAAAAGATGTTCGCGAGTGGGCAAGCTATCGATCGTGGACTAGATGAGTATGAAGTTATCTATCGCGCGGTGATGCACAACCTCGATAGCCGCCTACGTCGTTTAGAATCGACCTTCACAAATGACATGCTAGTAGTGGATAACCTCGCTGTTTTGCCTTCTCTAGCAAATAACGCAGGCTACTCTACGAGTCAAGTCTTCGGTAATACCGATCAAACCAGTGCCTATAAAGTTTCATCTAGCTTTGATGGTAATAGTTCGAATCTGGCTGCGACTTGGAACGTCCTAGATATGGCCTTGGGTTATTACAACTCGAAGTTGAATGGCGACAATGATTCTGCGAAGAGCGAGAGAGAGCGTCGCGCTGGCATGGATATCGTGCGCCACGCTAAAGAGGCCTACTGGCGAGCTTACGCAGCTCAACAGCTTAGTAGTCGTGTTGATGAGAACCTAAAGCTTGCGAAAGCTGCGGTAGATCAGGTACAGCAGTCGGTCCGTTCCGGTAAAGTGGATGCGCTAGAAGCGTTACAGCAACGCAAAAGCCTGCTTGAGACAACGCGTCAACTTGAGTCGCTTAAGCAAGAACTGGATTTTGCATCGCTCAATCTATCACAAGTTGTGAATGCTCGACCCGGTGAGGAACTGAAACTAAAAGATTCACCTATGGGGTCTCTAGATGTTTCAGCCTCTCTTGCCGCGCTCGAGAAGCGTGCTTATTCACAAAGTCCAGATATCAGAGAGTTTAAGACCCGCGAGAGTTTTACTATTGCCGAAGCAAAAAAGGTTTCTGCATTCTTGTTTCCAAGTCTACCGGCCGCAGCAAGCCTGCAGACGTCGGGTGACTCCCAGCCCGCAGGCGAGTGGGCTCAGTACGGCCTCAATGTTGGTTGGAACCTTATTAAGTTAGCGAATGATTCGATCTCAGATAAAACTGAAATCGAAACAGAGGAAGCGAGAGCGTTGGCTGTTCGTATCGCTGTATTAGCGAAGACTCATATTGCCTTTGAGGCGTATCGTTCAAGCCAACAGCGGTTCGATCAAGCGCAAGAATTGTATGAAATAGAAGCTCTTATCGCTCAACAGAATAGTAGCCGCAAAAGCGGGGCGGTTAGCGACAAAGTCGAGACTATTTTGAGTGAAACATCGGCAATCAATGCGGAGCTACGTCGCTATGACGCCTATGCTCGCTTGGTATCGGCATATGAGACTTTACAGGGCACAGTTGGTGATGACTCTGAGTTGGTCGCTGTCATAGACGAACGTAATAAGCGTTTATCGGAAGTCCAGAACACGATTGCGCAGGCCGAAGCGGATATAGAGAAGGCCGAAGCCGCAATTCAGAAAGCGGACGCGGAGAGCCTAGCACTGAGACAGGAGCTGACACAGCTGTCGATGAGTCTTAACCAAACGGTTGCAGAATTGGTGACTACAAGATCTCAAGCCGCCGATGCTGAGCAGGCGTTGGAGCTGGCAACTCAGCGTGAAAAGGCGTCCACAGAGGCCATTAGCAAGCTGGATACCTTGATTGCCACTCAAAACGTAGAGGTAAGCGATTCACGGCGTGAGGTCGCGCAAGCACAGCTAGCAGTACAAGCTGAGGCCGAGGCAGTACAGAATGCAGAAAGTAAATTGACCAGCCTTAATTCGGATCGCCAGTCGGCAGTTCAACAACTGCTAGCACTTAATGAGCGTGAAAGTCAGCTATTTGCTGCGCGTTTGAGTGAAAATCAGGAGGTAAATCTCGACGAGATCCGTCAGGTAACTTCTGACCGTGAGAAGATTACCTCTCGTATGGAAAAGCTGAATGGTGAGATTCAGACGGCTCAGAAAGCAGTGCTGGACGCACAAGCCAACAAGTTAAAGGCGGAGCGAGATCTCTCTGCTGTTCAGACTACAGAAGCCGGTTTTGCTGCAAGGCTACAAGTGCTGACTTCGCAAAGAACGATGGAGCAGCAGAAGTTTGACCTAGCTACTCAACAGTTGAGTGCCGCAAAAGCGGAGGAAGCACGTCTAAAAGATTCTGCCGCTGTGGCTGAAGCGCGAGTGGAAGCGATTAAAGTGCGTCAGGAAGAGATTCGTTCTTCGGTAGAGGCGTTGACCGGTTCAAGAGAGAAGCGTATCGCTGAAAAAGAGCAGGCTGAGAAAACGTATTTCGATGCCCAAGAAAATCTTGGATTCCTAGAAGGCGCAAAAAAATAGAGAAGGTATATAGTGGATAGAAAAAAGGGGGCTTGGCTCCCCTTTTTATTTAACTATACTCAGTCGAAGTCGTCGAAACCATCTTCATCCATGGCGATTGGCCTAAGTTCTGGCAGCAACTCATTCGATTTTGCCAAACTCGCTGCAGAGAACGCTTTAAAGTCAGACCCTTCAGGCAGAAGCTGGCTCTCTTGGCCATTGGTCCAGCGCGTCAACGTGGTAGTGCCTTTGTCTTTGTGCTTAAGGAACTGATCGGTTACAAGCGGATGCTGGAGTTTGCTGAGCTTCGCTTGAAATTTTGCAAGTACCGAATCGATTGCCCCTAATTCACCATTAAAAGAGACGCGAGCAATCTCATTGCCTGGTTTGATGCTCATTTCAAAAGCGACGTCTTTCCCGAGAACCGGGCGTGAAGGTATCCAGCCAAACTCATCTTCAAAGCCACATAAGTCGCTCAGG
>Ga0209955_1000241_pt1 | contig 20762 bp, 22 predicted proteins | sample SalPonA_A_H2O_MG_FD_185716 | JGI IMG/M metagenome (GOLD analysis project Ga0209955, IMG submission 185716) | Water microbial communities from South San Francisco under conditions of wetland restoration - Salt Pond MetaG R2A_A_H2O_MG (SPAdes)... | ecosystem: Environmental > Aquatic > Non-marine... | reverse complement strand
GATAACAGCAAGAACAAGAACTCCTAGTGTAAATGTATTTTTTGAAAATAGAAATATAGATGTGACCTTGGTTTATTTAAATAGTGGTGGCTTATTTTTTGGTGAAGAAACTCAAAAAAAAGATGTTGCTGTAGAGATATTAAGTTCTGTAAGTTATGTAGTTACAAATAGCAATGATACTTTAGGTACCATTTTTTTTGATAATGATGAGCAAAGATTTTTTAAGCCAACTAAAAATAAAAATCAAACATACATTAATTATGATTATGTTTCAAACTTAGATCCTTTGCATAAAAATGTGAATTTTAAAGATTTAGAAAAATATATATTTGAAAATGTAAAAAAAAGGTCTATATTATTTTTTATTGGAGATTTTTTAGACATGCCTGATTTTGAATTTTTGTCTAAAAAGTATGAAATATACTGTAGTGTAATTAGAGATAAAGATGAAGAATTTATAGATTTTAATGGTGAATGTATAATTTTAGATACAAATTCAACTAAGCAAAAAAGTATGAATATGAACAACGATATAGTTAAACAATACAACAGCTATATGAAGAATTATGATATAAAACTTTTTAATCATTTTAAAGAAAATAAAATAAGTTTTGAAAAGTTTTATACAAATGAAAACATGATTGAAAAACTACTTTTGCTTTTAAAGTAAAAATGAAAGAATAATTGATATGGAAAAAAATGAAAAAATTTTAGACATAATGCCTTATCTTAATATTGAAATAAACTACATAAATTATATATGGCTTTTAATTTCAATTATTGTTTTTATAGTTACCTTAATTTATTTAATAAAAAAAATTCCCCAAAAAATACAAAAAAAAGAACCTACTTCCTATGAAATAGCCATAAAGAATTTAAACAATTTAGATATTGAAAATGGTGACGCAAAAGAAATACTTTATGAGTTTACAAAAAATGCTAAATTATGCACCAACGAATTTAATACAAAAAAATTAGAAATTATTTTAAATCAAATAGAACATTTAAAATATCAAGATAAAAAGATAGTTTTAGATAGAAAAGTGAAAGAGATGTTGAAAGGATATATAAAAGATGAATTATATTAATGAATTTACCTTTGAGTATCCCTATGCTTTTTTATTGTTTATTCCATATATTCTATGTAAATTATTTTGTAAAAAAAGTTTGGTTGGATTATATTTCTCAAATATAAGAGTTCTAGAAGAGATTTCAAAAAAAACTAGGGACTATCAAAAATATTTAGAATTTCTTATTGTATTTTATTTGATTTTGGCAATTGCAAATCCTGTAAGTAAAAAAAATTATGAGAATGAAAATAGCCTAGGTCATGAAATTTTAATAAATATAGATGCAAGTGATAGTATGAATCAAGATAATAGATTTAATATTACAAAAGCAATTGTTGATAGGTTTATAGATAAAAGAGAAAATGATAGATTAGCTTTAATGTTGTTTGCTCAAGATGTTTATATCGCAAGTCCATTTACATATGATAAAAAACCCTTAAAAGATATATTAAGATACATAGAGTTAGGAGTTGCTGGAAAAGTAGGTACAACTTTATATGAATCATTATATTCAAGTGTAAAGATGTTTGAAAATTCGACTGCAAAAAATAAAGTAATTATTTTACTTACAGATGGTATTAATACAGTTGATTCTGTACCCTTAGAAATTGCATTGGCAAGTATTAAAAACAGTTCAATTAAAATTTATACTATAGGAATAGGTGAAGATAGGGATTATAATGTCGATGTTTTAAGTTCAATAGCAAAATCTACTGGTGGAAAGTTTTACAAAACAAAAAAAGCTACAGATTTAGTTGAAATTTATGATGATATTAATGCACTAGAAAAGAGTGAAATCAAAATAGACAAAAAAGTAAAAGTAGATTACTATTATCAGCTACCTTTATTTTTAGCTGCACTAATGATTTTAGCTATGATATATGTTAATAGGAAAAAAAGATGACTTTTTTAAATTATGAATATTTTTTTCTACTACTTATAATTCCACTTTATTTTATAAAGTTTAAAACAACAAAAGAGATTACATTTTTATTTATTAGTTTTACTTTTATGGTGGTTTCTCTTGCTAGACCTGTTTTTTACTCTAATTTAATAAGTAAAGATAAATTAAATTTAGAATTTGTACTAGCTCTTGATTTATCAAAATCAATGTTAGCCCAAGATATAAAGCCAAATAGATTTGAATTTTCTAAAGAAAAAGTTGAAGATTTGATTTCTAAATTAGATAATGAAAAAGTTTCATTGTTAGGTTTTTCAAATCAACCCTATATGATAATACCTTCAACAAATAATTATGAAGTATTTACATATTTAATCAATAATTTGTCTATAGATGATATAAATAAAAATGGAACTGATTATTTTGAAATATTAAAGTCAACTAATGAAATATTAAAACATAAGACTAGAAAATTTTTAATACTATTTACAGATGGTGGAGATAATAGTGATTTCCAAAAAGAAATAGCTTTTGCAAATGAAAATAATATAGAAGTTAGTGTTTATAATATAGGTACTAATAAAGGGAGTCCAATTAGATTTAATGATGAATTAGTAAAAGATTTAGATGGAAATATAGTAGTATCAAAACTTAATACATCAATTAAAAGCTTAAGTGATAAAACTAATGGTATTTACATGGAACAATCATTAATTAGGGATGATTTGACAAGGATTTTAGATAATATTAGTAATAGAGCTATTAAAGATTTAAAAGAAGATAGTTTAGAAAATAAGTATGAAATATTTTATATACCATTATTGATATCTTTCATATTTTTTATGTTAGCAAGATTTGATGGAATAAAAAGATTAGATTGGAGTTTAAAATGAAGATTATAACTATAATATTGTTTTTTTCTTTAACTTCATTTGCAAATATAATTGATGATTTAAATATATACAATGCCCAAAAATCATATGAAGAAAAAAACTATAATGAAGCATTACAATACCTTTCAAAGGTAAAAAAAGAAGATTCAAAAGTTTTTTATAATCTAGGTAATATTTTTTATAAATTAGGAAAATATGAAGAGGCTATAAAAGAGTATAAAAAAGTACAAAATAAAGATTTACTCCATAATGTTAATCATAATATAGCAAATTGTTATTTGATGCTAGAAAATTTTGACAATGCTATTAAATACTACAATAAAGCATTAGTTCATGAGAATAATCAAAGAACAATATATAATCTAGAAATGACTAAGAAAAAACAAATTGAATTAAATAATAGGCAAATAAGAAGTTTAAATGAAAATGTATGTGAGATACAAAGAAAAGGTTTAATTGAAGAATTAACTGTTGATTCTATATTTGATTATTTTGAGTTAGATGAAAATACAAAACTTTATCAAGATAGACAAATGGGCATTAGAAGTAGAAATGAAAACTCAAGATTAACTATAGATGATATACAAAGAAGTATTTCAATTGATGAAGAAAATAAAACTACTACTAATGAAAGCAAAAAAGAGTTTAAAATGAATTCATATTTTGAAGAAAAGTTTGATAATAAAAATATAGATGATGCTAAAACTTTAATTGTACCAATGAAAAAAGGAATAGTTGATGACAATAAAAAAGCTTGGTAAAAGATTTATATATTTTATTTTACTATTACCTATATTTCTTTTTTCAAATATTGAGTTTACTCAAAAGGTTTCAAAAGAAAGTGCGTTTATTAATGAAACAATAAAAGTGACTCTTCTTTTAAAAATTGATGATTATCATAATATAGAACAAGTATTTTTTGAAGATTATGAAACTGAAGACTTTTGGATAACAAAACATGAAGATAAAATAGTCAAAAAAGAAGAAGGTTTTACTACTTATAAATATAGTTTTTTAATTGATGCAAAAGCAGTAGGACAATTTAAGTTACCAAAACAATTAATTGAAATATCAAATAATGAAATTAGAAACTATAGAAGATGGCAAAAAGTATATTCTAATGAAGAGATTATTAATATTAATCCATTAGTAGAAAATCTTAGTATTCAAGGTGATTATAAACTAAAAACTAGTGTAAATAAAACAAGCATAAATGAAAATGACTCTGTAAAATTAAAAATCGAACTAACAGGAAGTGGAAATTTAAAAGATATCAAACCTTTTGAATTTAAACTTCCTAAGCAAATAGTATATGATGATAAACCTATTTTAATTCAAGAATTTATTGATAATAAATATAAAGGAAGTTTTACACAAGAATTTTTGATAATTTCTAATGATAGTTTTACAATTAAACCATTTGAGTTTACTTATTTTAATATTGATAAAAAAAGAATTGAAAAAATAAAATCTGAACCAATATTTGTGGAAGTTAAAAAAACTTCAAAAGCAAATTTAGATGAGTATTGGCTAAAATATATATTTTTAATTATCGGATTAATTACAGGAGTAATTGCTGTTTTAGTTTATATAAAATATAAAGAACTAAAACGAATAAATCAAAAACCACTTGCTATAAAAATTAGAGATTCAAAAAATGATAAAGAATTATATAAAGTATTAGTAGCATATAGTAATAGCTATGAATTTGATGAGGTTATCAAAAAATTAGAAGAGAATATTTATGCAGAAGGTAAAAATAAAATCAAAAAAAGAGATTTACTAAAATATGTAATCAATAAATAGTCTTTAGCTAAGATTATTTATTGATTTTAAAATAGTCTATACTTCTAATTGCACTACCTGAAGACTCTTTTTGTTCAGACTTCTTATGTTTTTCAAAACCTGTTTTAAATTGTAATTGAGTTGGCATTGACTTTGCATCTTTATCTTTTGCTGGTGGAGAGAAAAATTGCTTCTCTTCTTTTTTAGGAGTCATGCTCCAAAAAATATAAGTTATTAGTCCAATTAAAATTATTATTATTGCAATGATGATATTTTTTAATATATTTTCCATAAAATCATTATACTGTAAAATTATTTTTAAGTTAATTATAAGAGTTAAAAGACATTTAAGTTTTACTTCAGTATAATTCACAACTTTTTTAGAAAACTCAACTAGTTTCCTAGAATGGTAGTATCGTTTTAATGGGTATAAATACCATTAATGTTATCGAGAAGCATGAGCATTGCTTAATTGCTCAAACCAATTTTTATAAAGGAAAGAAATGCCTACAATTAATCAGCTTGTTAGAAAAGAGCGAAAAAAGATTATTAAAAAATCTAAATCTCCAGCATTAGAGAAATGTCCACAAAGAAGAGGAGTATGTACAAGAGTATATACAACAACTCCTAAGAAACCAAACTCGGCTTTAAGAAAAGTTGCAAAAGTTAGATTAACTACTGGATTTGAAGTAATTTCATACATCGGTGGTGAGGGTCACAACTTACAAGAACACTCTATCGTATTAGTTAGAGGGGGAAGAGTTAAGGATTTACCTGGTGTTAAGTACCACATCGTTAGAGGTGCTTTAGATACTGCTGGTGTTGCTAACAGAACTGTTGGTAGATCGAAGTATGGTACTAAAAGACCTAAGAAATAAGTAGAAAGGATTAGACAATGAGAAGAAGAAAAGCTCCAGTTAGAGAGATTATGGCTGATCCAATCTACAATAGTAAAGTGATCACAAAATTCATTAATACTATTATGTTAGATGGTAAAAAATCAGTAGCACAAAAAATTATGTACGGTGCAATTGCAAACTTAGATGCAAGAGGTGAAGAATCAGGATTTGATTTATTCGAAAAAGCTATTGAAAATGTTAAACCATTATTAGAAGTTAAATCTAGAAGAGTTGGTGGGGCTACTTACCAAGTTCCTGTAGAAGTTAGATCTGTAAGAAGACAAACTTTAGCTTTAAGATGGTTAGTTGATAATGCTAGAAAAAGAAATGAAAGAACTATGGTAGAAAGATTAGCTAATGAGTTATTCGAAGCTGCTAATGAAAGAGGATCTTCATTCAAGAAAAAAGAAGACATGCATAGAATGGCAGAAGCTAATAAAGCATTTGCTCACTATAGATGGTAATCTTTTTGTAATTTTTAATTGCAATTTAAGAAAGGGTGTTTTTGCACCCTTTTTTTTTATCTAAATTTAGATATAATCTCCAAAATTTAACATAAACTTAAAAGGAATACTTAAGATGGCAAGAAAAACACCTCTTAATAGAGTTAGAAATATTGGTATTGCTGCGCATATTGATGCTGGTAAAACAACTACTACTGAAAGAATTTTATTCTACACAGGTGTATCTCACAAAATTGGTGAGGTTCATGAAGGTGCTGCAACTATGGACTGGATGGAGCAAGAGCAAGAAAGAGGTATTACTATTACTTCAGCTGCAACAACTTGTAACTGGCCTCACCCAATTACTAATGAGCAACTACAAGTAAACATCATTGACACTCCAGGTCACGTTGACTTCACAATTGAAGTTGAAAGATCTATGAGAGTTTTAGATGGTGCTGTAGCAGTATTCTGTTCAGTTGGTGGGGTTCAACCACAGTCTGAAACTGTTTGGAGACAAGCTAATAAATATAAAGTTCCAAGAATGATATTCGTTAATAAAATGGATAGAACTGGTGCTGACTTCTTTATGGTTGAAAAACAAGTTAACGAAAGATTAAAATCAAATGCTGTTCCAATTCAATTACCAATCGGTGCTGAAGAAGATTTCGCAGGTGTTGTTGACTTAGTTAAAATGAAAGCTATCGTATGGGATCAAGATGCTGCTATGGGTTCTAATTACCACGTAGAAGAAATTCCAGCTGATTTAGTTGACCAAGCTGAAGAATATAGAGAAAAAATGATTGAAGCAGCTGCTGAAGCTACTGAAGAATTAATGGAAAAATATTTAGAAGAGGGTGAATTATCTGAAGAAGAAATCATCGCTGGACTTAAAGCTAGATGTTTAGCTATGGAAATTACTCCTATGACTTGTGGTACTGCATTTAAAAACAAAGGTGTTCAAACTTTACTTGACGCTGTTGCAATGTACTTACCAGCTCCAACTGAAGTTGCTGATATTAGAGGTGAAACTCAAGATGGTGAAGAAGTTGTTGTTAAATCAAGTGATGAAGGTGAAGTAGCAGCTTTAGCATTTAAAATTATGACTGACCCATTTGTTGGACAATTAACATTCTCAAGAGTTTATAGAGGTGTATTAGAATCTGGTACATATGTAATGAACTCTACAAAAATGAAAAAAGAAAGAATCGGAAGATTACTTAAAATGCACGCAAATAACAGAGAAGAAGTTTCTGAGTTATATGCAGGTGAAATCGGTGCAGTTGTTGGATTAAAATCAACAATTACTGGTGATACTTTAGCATCTGAAAAAGATCCTGTAATCTTAGAAAGAATGGACTTCCCAGAGCCAGTTATTTCTGTTGCAGTTGAACCAAAAACAAAAGCTGACCAAGAAAAAATGGGTATTGCTTTAGGTAAATTAGCTGAAGAAGATCCATCATTCAGAGTAAATACTGATGAAGAGTCTGGACAAACTATTATTTCAGGTATGGGTGAGTTACACTTAGAAATCCTTGTTGATAGAATGAAAAGAGAATTCAAAGTTGAAGCTGAAGTTGGTGCTCCACAAGTTGCTTATAGAGAAACTATTAAAAATGCAGTTAAGCAAGAGTACAAATATGCTAAGCAATCTGGTGGTAAAGGTCAATACGGTCACGTATACTTAGACATTAAACCATTAGAATCTGGATCTGAAGATAACTTCAAATTCAACAACGACATTAAAGGTGGGGTTGTACCAAAAGAGTATATTCCTGCAGTTCAAAAAGGTTGTGAAGAAGCAATGGCTGGTGGTATTTTAGCTGGTTATCCAATGGTTGATATTGAAGTAACTTTATATGATGGTTCTTACCATGATGTAGATTCATCTGAAATGGCATTTAAATTAGCTGCTTCTATGGGATTCAAACAAGGTTGTAGATCAGCTGCTGCTGGTGCAGTTATCTTAGAACCAATGATGAAAGTTGAAATCGAAACTCCTGAAGATTATATGGGAGATGTTATCGGTGACGTTAACAAAAGAAGAGGACAAGTTCAATCAATGGACGACAGAGCTGGTGTTAAACTAGTTACTGCAATGATTCCTTTATCTGAAATGTTCGGATACTCTACTGACTTAAGATCTATGTCTCAAGGTAGAGCAACTTATGGTATGTTATTTGATTCATATGCAGAAGTTCCAAAAAATGTTTCTGAAGAAATTATTAAAAAGAGAAATGGTTAATATTTAATTAGAAGATTTAAGTCTTTTACTTTTTTAACCCCAAAAAGGATATGCATTTTGCATATCCTTTTTTTTTAACTTACAATTTATAGCTTATCGTGTAAAATACTACAAAAATCATGGATAAGTAATTGAAAAATTCACAGAATAATAATCTTTTAATTAAATCAATAAATAAAGTTGGAATAGTTTTAAGACCAGATTCACCTAAACTTGTTAAAGAGTTTAATCACATTAAAAAATGTTTATCTCAAAAAAATATAGAAGTAGTTTTAGAAACTAATTCAGCTGCTATGATAAATTATAGTAATGCTAGTTATACTATGGAATACCTATGTAAACATAGTGATTTTATAATTTCTGTAGGTGGAGATGGAACACTATTATCTGTAATTAGAGAATCAATTAATTATGAAGTACCAGTATTGGGAATTAATCTAGGTAATTTAGGGTTTTTAACAGATATTAAAATTGAAAAATTTGAAGACTTTTTAGAAGAGATATTAAATCAAAATTATAGAATAGATAATAGAATGATGATAGAAGGAAGTATCAAACTAAATAGTTTTAATGCTTTTAATGATATTGTGATATCAAGAAAATCAATATCTTCAATGATTAAAATAAATGCTTATATCAACGGAAAAATTTTTAATACATATTATGGTGATGGAATAGTAATATCATCTCCTTCAGGATCAACAGCTTATAATTTATCTTTAGGTGGACCTATTGTTTATCCATTAACTGAAGCATTCATTATAACTCCAATAGCATCACATTCACTTACACAAAGACCTTTAGTTATGCCTGTAGAATTTGAAATAGAATTTGAAATTGTAGATTCTCAAGGAGCAGTTGTGATAGTAGATGGACAAGATATATATGAAATTGATGAAAAACAAAAAGTTAAAATAAAAATCTCACAAAAGAAAGCAAAAATGATACATAGATTAGATAGAAATTTCTTTGAAGTATTAAATGAAAAATTAAGATGGGGAAACTAAAATGATTTATAGTTTTTATGTAAAGGATTATTTGTCATTTGAGGAATCTACTATTGAATTTTCAAAAGGATTAAATATATTCACAGGTCCAAGTGGAGCTGGAAAATCAATATTTATGCAAGCTATATTATCATGTTTTGCATTACATGAAGTTAGAAGTTCTATTTGTGAAGTGAATATGAAAAATTCTACATTAGATATTTTAGAATATGATATAAATTTAAATGATGAAATATCATTAAAAACAATTAAAAAAGATAAAGTTAGATATTTTTTAAATAATCAATCAATATCAAAAAATTCAATAAATGAACTTTCTCACAGATTAATTAAGTATTTAAATTCAAAAAAATCAGATGAATTTTCATCTGAAAATTTATTGGCATTCCTTGATAGAATTGTAAGTAAGAAAGATAAGAAATTTATAAAAGAAGTTAGAGAGTACAAAGATTTATATTCTAATTATTTAAAATTAAAAAGTGAATATGAAAAAATTTTAGAAGATGAGAAGAAAGTTGAAGATTTAAAAGAATTTACAAAATTCGAGATCCAAAAAATAGAAGATATAAATCCAAAAGTAGAAGAGTATGATGAATTAAGTGAAATTAAATCAAAACTATCAAAAAAAGATAAAGTACAAGATTCACTTACAAAAGTAAATGATATTTTTAACTATCAAACATCTGTTAATCATTTATTAGAATTATTAAATGAAGATAGTGCATTTTTTGATGATGCAATGAATGAGTTAAATAACATAATAGAAAACTACAATGATAAACTAGATGATTTAAATGAAATAGATATTGAACATGTATTAGATAGAATTGAAAAACTTGTATCATTAACAAAAAAATTTGGAAGTATTGAAGAAGCGTTAGATTATAAAGAAAAGAAAAAAATAGAATTAGAAAAGTATGAAAACATATCTTTTGAAAAAAGTATATTAGAAAAAAATATAAATAAGACAGAAATAGAACTAAAAAAACTTAGTGTTACTATTAGTGACAAAAGAAAAGAGTATTTATTTACATTAGATGAAAGAGTAAATTATTATTTAAAATATTTATATTTAGATAATGCACATTTTACAATTGAAGAGAAAAATTTATCAATAAATGGAATTGATGACATAAAAATAAGCCTTAAAAATACAGATTTATCTAATATTAGTTCAGGTGAATTTAATAGGTTAAAATTAGCGTTAATAAGTGGAATGAGTGAATATGATATTGTTGAAAATGGAGTATTATTTTTAGATGAAATTGATGCTAATCTAAGTGGTAAAGAAAGCGAATCTATCGCAAAACTACTTGAGATATTGAGTGAAAAATATCAAATATTTGCTATATCACATCAGCCCCAATTAACAGCTATAGCTCATAGTCATTACTTGGTGGAAAAAGTTGATAATAAATCTAATATTAGACTATTAAATAAAGAAGAAAGAGTAAGTGAAATAGCGAGAATGATAAGTGGTAAAAGTATAACACAAGATGCCATTAATTTTGCTACAAATATACTTAATATTAAAAATTAATAATATTAAACTTAATTAACTTTTAATAATATGATAAATATTTCTAATATTAGTTATAAACCCCATTAATACTTGCTATTTTATTGCTATATTGTAGTATAAAATCTCAAACTCTTATAAGTTAATTTAATATTTTAAGTGTTCTTTTAAGATTAAAAATCTATAATTTAGAGTTAATGATTATAGTTATCAAATTTTAAGGAGGGGGAATGTTGAATAAAGTCAAAAAGTTTACTGACAGTTTAGTAAAAAAAGAAAATTCTGAAATTGAAACTACAAATTCAAGAAGAGATTTTTTTAAAAGAACTGCGGCTTATTCTGCAACTGCTGTAGCTGCATCTGTTTTAGCACCAACAACTGTTAAAGCCGATGACCCAGCTATTATGAACGAAGCACCATGGGGACAAAAATTAGGTGACCCTGTAGATAAAAATCTATACGGTATGCCATCACCATATGAGCACAATAATATCAGAAGAACACATCCAATTTTTTCATCTGGTGATTATTATGCATCTGTTGCAATGTGTCCAATTCATGAATCTGAAGGAATAATCACACCAAATGGATTATTCTTTGTAAGAAATCATGGTGGTACAGCGCATATTGATCCTAAAGAATGGAGATTAATGATCCATGGTAAAGTTAAAAGAGAAATCGTTTTAACTTTAGAGGATTTACAAAGATATCCAAGTGAAACAAGAATCTATTTCATGGAGTGTCCAGCAAACGGTGCACCTGAATGGAGAGGACCACAATTCAATAACTTACAGTTTATGAAAGGTCTTATGTCTGCTGCTGCTTGGACAGGAGTTATGTTAAAAGATATTTTAGCTGATGTTGGACTTGAAAAAGATGCAGTATGGATGCTTGCTGAAGGTAGTGATAATGCATCAAATCCAAGAACAATTCCAGTTGAAAAAGCTTTAGATGACGTAATGGTAGTTTGGGCTCAAAATGGAGAAGCATTAAGAGCTGAACAAGGTTATCCAGTTAGATTAATTGTTCCAGGTTGGGAAGGTAACTTAAATACAAAATGGTTAAGAAGATTAGAGTTCTCTGATTCTCCTTGGCATTCAAAAGAAGAAACTTCTAAGTATACAATGTTACAAAAATCTGGTAAAGCTATCAGATTCTTCTGGGTTAATGAAGTTAACTCAGTAATCACATCTCCATGTCCTGAAAAACCATGGACACACCTTAAAAAAGGTGATAAAGTTGAGATTGAAGGTATTGCGTGGTCTGGTCATGGTACTATTAAAGGTGTTGATATTTCACTTGATGGTGGTGACAACTGGGTTGAAGCAAAACTTAAAGGTTTAGTATTACCTAAGTCATGGACTAGATTTAGTTATGTGATTGAGTGGGATGGTAAGCCATTATTATTAGCAAGTAGATCATATGACGACTTTGGAAACATTCAACCATCAATTGATGAGGAAACTTCAGCAGTTGGTGTTGAGTCTGTTTACCATAGAAACGCTATCGTTACTTGGGAAATAACTGAGAAAGGAGTATGTAATAATGTTCAAGTTAGAAAACATAAAAAAGCTTAATTCTGCTCTTTTAAGTTTAGGAGTTTCTGCATTAGTAGCAACTTCTTTATCTGCTGCTACTAATGGTGTATCAGTAGATGGTGCAGTTAAATACCCTTCTGTTGACGGAAAATACTCGGAATATTACTATAATGATCAAGACATTAAGTATAACAACGGTAGACCAGCAACTCAAAATGAGATTAATGTTTGGAATATTGATGTTAAACCTAATGGTGAAGGTCTTCCTATGTATGACGTTGAAAAAGGAAAACCTGTATTAGACGAAAATGGAAACCCTAAAAAAGCAGAAGGTTCTGTAGAATGGGGTGAAGAATTATACGATGAACAATGTGTAATGTGTCACGGTGAATTTGGTGGAGGGGGTAAAGGTTACCCTATGTTAGCAGGTGGAAGTGTTGCATCTTTAAAGATTCAAAGACTAAATCCAGCTGATGAAAATCCAAATCCAGATACACCAATTAGAACTATTGGTTCATATTGGCCATATGCAAGTACAATTTTCTGGTATGTATGGGATTCTATGCCTTTCCCTCACCCAAAAAGTTTAACTAATAGTGAAACTTATGCTATTACAGCTTATTTATTATCTGTTAATAACATTAAAATTGATGGTGAAGAATTAGATGATGAATACGTATTAGATAGAGAAAAATTCTTAAAAATTAAAATGCCAAATGAAGATGGATTCTACCCAGAAGTAGATACAAAAGATCCTCAAGTTGGTATTGAAAGAATGAGAGCTTTATTATCAGATCCAACAATATATGGTAAAGGTAATAGATGTATGAGTAACTGTATTGAAGAACAATACGGTAAAGGTAAAACTGTAGATGATTTATTAATGAAAATTAATATTCCTCTTGATGATGGAATTGTACAAACAGTTTCAACTGAAAGAACTTGGAAAGAGCCTGAAGCTGCTGGTGCGGTAATGGCTGGTCAAGCTGAATATGAAGCAAAATGTTCTGCTTGTCACGGTAACCCTGCTATTGGTGCTCCTGTAGTTGGAGACAAGGAAGCATGGGCAGAGGTTATGGAAAAAGGTATCGAAGCAGTTTACGCGAACTCAATCAATGGAATCAACGCAATGCCACCTAAAGGTGGTCATATGGACACTCCAGATGACGAGATCAAAATGATCGTTGATTACATGATTAACGCAAGTAAATAATTGATATTTAATTTAGTAAAGGAGATTAAATGAAAGTTTTAAAATCAATACTAGCTGCAACTGCAGTTAGTGGAATGTTAGCAACATCAGCTTTTAGTAATGAAGCATTAATTAAAGAGGGTGAAAAAATTTTTAATAATAAAAATTTAGGTAACTGTTTAGCATGTCATGGAGCAAATGGAAAAGGTATTGAAAGTCCAGGAAGTATGGGGCCAAAACTTACTGGATTAGCTTACTACCCAGATGAGTATCTTTATGATGTGATTTATAACCCTAATAAGAAAAATCCAATTTCACAAATGCCTGCATTTGGTAAAAATGGATGGTTATCTGATTCACAAATAAAAGCGGTTGTTGCTTATTTAAAAACAATTCAATAAATAAATTTTAAGAAGGAATAAAAATGAAAAGAAGAAATTTTTTAAGTTTAGGTTTAGGTGCTATGGCTGTTGCAGCAGTAGCTCCAGCTACATTAAGTGCAGTTAACTTTAGAGAGACTAAGCCAAAGGCATGGGATGCTAAAAACGTTGACACTGGTTTAAATGAAATTTATGGAACTTCAGCAGCAACTGAAGGTCAAGTTAAATTATCTGCTCCAGATATCGCTGAAAATGGTGCTGTAATTCCAGTATCTGTTTCTACTAAATTAGATGCAAAAACTGTAACAGTATTACAAGATGCTAACCCTGAGTCAGTAGTTGCAGTATTTACTGTACCTGAAAATGGAATTGTTGATTACGATATCAGAATCAAAATGATGAAAACTGGTAACGTAGTAGCTGTAGTTGAAACTAAAGATGGTAAATTATATAAAGCTTCTAAAGAAGTAAAAGTTACTATCGGTGGATGTGGTGGATGATTCGACTTTAAGTCTTCATCTATCAAAACTGTATAAATTATAAAAATAAAATATTATAAGGAATATTAAAATGGCAAAAACAAAAATTAAAGCAAAAGAAAAAAAAGGTATCGTAACTGTTAAGGCTTTGACTAAACACCCAATGTTAAGTCATCAAGAAGCAAAAAGAGCTAAAAAAGAGCCAAACTGGATTACTTATTTAGTAGCTAAAAACAATGGTAATGTTGTATATGAAGTATCTACTTCTCAATTCTTATCAAAAAATCCTTACTTAAAGTTCCAATATAAAGGAACAAAAGGTGACAAGTTAGAGATTTCATGGGTTGATTTAAAAGGTAATAAAGATACTTCAACTTCAAAAGTTAAGTAATTAATAACATTTATTATTCAACTATTTTAGTTGAATAATTATGTAGCAATAAAGGAGATTAAATGTTAATGAAATTAGCTAAAACAACTGCATTAGTAGCTGTTGCATCTTGTACGTTGAATGCAGCAGACTTTAATGCACAAGCTGAAAAAGATAGATTAGAACTAGTTAAGTATTTTGAAGCAAAATTTGCTGATCCATATGCAAACAAAGGAACTTTTTTCCCATACTCTACGGATGATGAGTTAAAAAACAACTTTGAAAAAGGTTTAAAACATGATGACTTTAACATCGGTAGTTATTCATATGCTAAAGATGCTAAAAAGACTTATATACCTTTAAAAGAATTCCCACCATATGAACTAAATGTTGAAGACGGTGAAGCTTTATTTAATAAAGCATTTGCAAATGGAAATACTTTTGCTAATTGTTTCCCTAATCCAGCAATTGGTGATAAATATCCACACTATAGTGAAGAAAGAGGTGAAGTTGTTACTTTAACTCAAGCTGTAAATGAATGTTTAACATCAAATGGTGAGAAAGCTTGGAATACAAAAAAAGGTAAAATGGCTGACTTACAAGCGTATATCAACTATGCAACTATGGAAGAAGAAAAAACTGTAAATGTTGAGATTAAATCTCAAGCTGCAGCTGATGCTTATGAAAGAGGTAAAGCATATTATTATACTCAAAGAGGTTATTTAAACTTATCTTGTGCTGAATGTCACGTTCAAGGTACTGGACAAAGAGTTAGAAATGAAAAACTATCTCCACTTTTAGGTTCTGTTACACACTTCCCTGTTTATAGATTAAAATGGCAAGGTATGGGAACACTTGAAAGAAGAATGTCTGGATGTGTTAAAGATCAAGGTCAAGTTCCACCAGGTGATACTAGTAAAGAAATGAAAGAATTATTATTCTTCATGTCTTATATGTCAAATGGTATGAAAATTGACGGTCCAGATATTAGAAAATAAGGAGATTGGAATGAAAAAATTAATTAATTTGTCTGTATTAGGAATAACTGCATTAGCTTTTACAGCTTGTACAGCTTCAGGACCAACTCCAGCATCTGCTTTAAAAGCAGATGAAAGAGCATTATGTAATGTTTCTGCAAATGGAATTGAAAAAGTTCTTGCAACTGCAAAAGAATATAATGCTGTTGCACAAAAAGAGGGTGTTGAATTTAGAAGACTTAGTGTTAATAATTCAGCTTTAATTGTAGCAGTTGAAGAAGCAATCAAAACTGGTGCAAAAGAAGTTAATCCTTTAACTTTCAAAGGTAAAAAATCTAAAACTGTTTTAGATACAAATTTTGCTGCTGAAAGAGCTTGTAAATTTGCAATCTCTGCTTTAGCTCAAAAAGAGTATGGTAAAACAAATTGGAAATTAGCTGTACCTGGTGATGGGTACAAATATTAATCTATAAAAGATTAAACATATAAAAAGTCAAGATTAAGTTCTTGACTTTTTTTTTATTTTAAAAAAGGTAATAATCTATGAAATTTTTAAATAAATTATTTCTAGCTTGTAGTATTGCTGCCTTATCATCATCTTCACTTATGGCTGAAGGTAATGATAAGTTTGTAGCTATTAGTAGTGGTGTTAAATCTATTGAAATGAATTTAAATGATGAAAAATTCACTTTAATGAGAAATCAAAAAGCGGGTAATATTATTTCTGAGCTATATAATACTACAAACAGAGGAACTCCTCAACCAATGATTATAGCTCCAGGTGTAGAAACGCTTGGTGAATTAGAATTTATTGAGTTAATGAAAAAAGCTCAAACTGATGATAATATTGCTATAATTGATTCTAGAAAGCCAGGTTGGTTTGCTAGATTAAGAATTCCAGGTGCCGTTAATGTTCCATTCACGAATTTCAATGAAAAAGATACAGCTATTGAAATGATGGAAGATGAAATGGGAGTTGAAGTAAAAGATAATGGTGAATTAGATTTTACAAACGCAAAAACTATAGCTTTATACTGTAATGGATATTGGTGTGGTCAAACACCAGGTATGGTAAAAAAAGCGAAATTTGCTTTATTAAAAATGGGTTACCCAGCAGAAAAAATAAAATATTATAGAGGTGGTATGCAAGCATGGACATCTTTAGGTTTTACTGTTGTTGGTGACGGAAAATAATTTAAAAAAGGTTTATATTTATGAGTAAATTAAGTAGAAGAGAATTTGTATATATGATGGCTGCACTTGGTGCAACTCCTGTATTCGCTAATTCACATACAAGAATGGCAAATCCAAGTAAATTAGAAGATTATTATAAATTAGATAGCTTTGGTAATGCAAGAATTATGCATATGACAGATTCACATGCACAATTACTGCCTGTATATTTTAGAGAGCCAAGTGTTAACTTAGGTTTCCATGGTAACTATGGTAAGCCACCACATATTGTTGGTGAAAAGTTCTTAGATTATTATGGAATTAAAGGTAACAAAAGATTAGAATATGCATATTCAATGGTAAACTTTGAAGAGCATGCTAAAGCTATGGGTAGAGTTGGTGGATTTGCTCAAATTAAAACTGTAGTTGATTATTTAAAAAACAACTTTGGTGCTGACAAAACATTATTATTAGATGGTGGAGATACTTGGCAAGGTTCTTGGACTGCATTACAAACAAGAGGTAAAGACATGGTTGGTGCTATGAACTTACTTGGTGTTGATGTTGCTGTTGGTCACTGGGAATTTACTTATGAGGCTGCTGAAGTATTAGAAAATGTTAAATTATTAGATGCTGAATTTATTGCTCAAAATGTTAAAGTAAAAGATGATGCACTATTTAATGAAACAGAAATTGCTATGCAAGCTTATGATGAAGATACAGGTCATGCATTCAAGCCATATACTATTAAGAAAATGGGTAATGCTAGAGTTGCTATTATTGGTCAAGCTTTCCCTTATACAACTATTGCAAATCCTCAAAGATTTATTCCAGATTGGACTTTCTCTATTGATGATGATGGAATGCAAGAATTAGTTAACCAAGTAAGAGAAGAAGAAAAACCAGATGCTGTAATTGTATTATCTCACAATGGTTATGATACTGATAAGAAAATGGCAGAAGTTTGTACTGGTATTGACTTTATCATGGGTGGACATACGCATGATGGTGTACCTGAAGCTTATCCTGTTAAAAATGCAGAAGGAACTACTTATGTATGTAATGCTGGTTCTAATGGTAAGTTCTTAAACGTATTAGATTTAGATATTCAAAATGGAAAAATTAAAGACTTTAAATTTACTTTATTACCAATCTTCTCTGATTTAATTCCAGAAGATCCATCAATGAAGAAATATATTGAAGATATTAGAGCTCCATTCAAAAAAGATTTAGATAGAGTTATTGCTACAACTGAGCAAACTTTATTTAGAAGAGGTAACTTCAACGGTTCTTGGGATCAAATTATTTGTGATGCTTTAATTGATGTTAAGGGTGCTGATATTTCATTATCTCCAGGATTTAGATGGGGAACATCTATTATGCCAGGTCAAGATATCACATTTGATGATTTAGCAACTCAAACAGCTATGACTTATCCTGAAACATATGCAAGAGATATTAAAGGTAGTGATATCAAAATTATCTTAGAAGATGTTGCAGATAACTTATTTAATGCAGATCCATTCTACCAACAAGGTGGAGATATGGTAAGAACAGGTGGAATTTCATATAGAATTAATCCAACTGCTGAAATGGGTAAAAGAATTTCTGACATCACTTTAACAAAAACTGGTGAGAAAATTGATGCTAACAAAATGTACAAAGTTGCAGGTTGGTCTACTGTAGGTTCTAAATCTCCAGGTGAGCCTGTATGGGAAACTGTAGAAACTTACTTACAAAATGTTAAGCATATTGCTAACTTAAAAGTTGATACTCCTGATATGGTTGGTGTTAAAGGTAACCCAGGTATTATCTAATATTTGAATAAGTATAAAGAATTTTATTCTTTATACTTTTCAATCTTATGAATATTTTTACTATTTATAAGATTGAAAAGTATTCATCTCACAAATATTTATTTAAACTACTACAATTTTTTTACTAAAAGGTAATTATGAAACACATAGGTAAAGTAATTAACACATATAGTGCTGATATTAATTCAAAGGGTTTACCAAGGCCATTAGTAGATTTCTTAGAACTTAAAGAGGGATATGGAATTATTAATGACAAGTTTGCAGGAAAAGAGTTAAATAAAACTGTGATGATTGTTGGAATTAATAGTTATGAATTAGCAAAAGAAAATGAAATCCAAATGGAATATGGAAGTTTAGGTGAAAATATTTTATTAGATTTCAACCCACATGATTTTGAAGTTGGAACTATTTTTTGTATAGGTGATAGTGAATTTGAAATCACTGAAAAATGTACAATTTGTAACCATTTATCAGTATTTGGTAAAAAGTTACCTAAGCTATTAAGACATTGTAGAGGATTGTATTGTAAAATTAACAAAAGTGGTACAATCACTAAAAATGATGATGTTTATATAAAGGAATAAAATGAAAAAGATTTTTTTAGTAATGTTACTATCAATTAGTACATTGTTTGCACAATATGATTTTGCTGAACCAAAACCTAGTTTTGATGAACCTAGAAAAGTTATATTGAGTTTATATGATAAAGATTTAGATAAAGCTAATCATATAATTGGAACTGTTTATAATTTATTAAAAGAGTATCCATCTGAGTCTTTACAAGTAATTGTTGTTGCTTATGGACCTGGAATGAGATTAATAAGAAATGATGGCGATGCAAATTTAATTAAAAGAATGCAATCACTTATGGAATATGATGTAGAGTTTGTAGCTTGTAGAAATACAATGGAAACTATGAATTGGAAAGAAGATGAGTTTATAGATGATTTAAGGTATGTTCAAGCAGGTTTATTAGAAGTAATTGAAAAACAAGTTGCAGGTTATATTAATATAAATCCTTATTAATCTTAACTAAATAAATCCATCAAAAGATGGATTTATTTTTATTCAAATTCCATTTGCTCAAATAATATTGAAGCATTTTGAACTGCTAATTCTTTGTATGTGTCAAGGTGTCTATAATCATCTTGATCTACTTTATAAGCATCTGCTAAACCACCATCATTATCTAAAACTTCTTCAATTTTAGCTCTCATATGTTCTAAATAACCTTTAGTGTATTTTGTTACTGTTGGCATATCAGTTACATCACCATGACCAGGAATTACAATTTTTGCATCCAGTGCTTCTATTTCATCCCATAACTCTATCCAATGGGCTGTATCTGTGATTTTGAAAATTGGTAACATTCTTTGATGAAATGCTAAATCTCCAGCAAATAAAATTTTCTCATTTGGCATCCATAATGCAATATCATCATATTCATGTGCATGTCCAAAGTATAATAATTCAATTTTTTTATTTCCTAAATCTAACACCATTTTATCTTTGAATGTTTCATCTGGTAAAACAATTTTAGTTCCTACAATTTTATCTTTCATAATTCTTGTATGTCTTTTTAGTATAGCTTCACCATCTCCTGCTAATTCTTTTTTAGAAATTTCATGGGCGATGATAGTTGCACCTTGTTCTTTCCAGTAATTAGAACCAAGCATAGCATGACTTTGAGAATTTTCAAGTATTACATATTTAATAGGTTTATTTGAAACTTTTTTAATTTCTTCATGTAATGCTTTTGCTAACATATAATTACCACTAGCATTCCATACAACACCAAAATCTTTTCCTTCAATAAAACCTAAGTTATTGTTGTGACCATTATTTTCATATCTTGGAGGTTGAGTTGCACCAATTGAAGTGTAAACACCTTCACTTACTTTTTTTAGTTTGTTGTATAAAGGTGATTCTAAATAAAAGTCTAATGAGCTAATTTTTTGATTAGCTTCACTCCAACCTTTATAAGAATCTTTGTAATGAATTACATTTTTATAACCCATATCTTTTAACTGTTTTGCAGCAAGTAAACTAATATTTCCTGTGTAACAATAAACAA
>Ga0209955_1000238_pt1 | contig 20861 bp, 6 predicted proteins | sample SalPonA_A_H2O_MG_FD_185716 | JGI IMG/M metagenome (GOLD analysis project Ga0209955, IMG submission 185716) | Water microbial communities from South San Francisco under conditions of wetland restoration - Salt Pond MetaG R2A_A_H2O_MG (SPAdes)... | ecosystem: Environmental > Aquatic > Non-marine... | reverse complement strand
CGTCAGGTGGTGCTGAGGCAACGGCTGGAGCTGGCGTCGGTTTTGGAGGGGTCCTGTTAGGTGCGGGTCTTCTGGGTGCTGCTGTGGCCGGTGGGAGTTCATCCTCGGACGAGCCTGCAACTGGATTTACAAGCAGCGGTTTGATTAGTTTAGGGCAAGTTACTAGTGCGGATGGCCTCGAGTTGACCGCATACAAGGCGAATGGTACGCAGCTTTCGGGCACGGCTACAATAAACGACGACGGTACCTATACCTTTGTATCGACTGAGGATTACTCGGGCCCAGTGTTACTGAGGCTTGTAGATACCGACGACGCCACTGCGAATTATAATGATGAGGCTACAGAAGTGGCCGCTAGCTTGACCTCGGATTTACGTGTTGTAGTTAATGTAGCCTCCGGTGGAACAGTCACGGCAGCGATTACGCCGTTAACGGAGTTGGCTGTGCGAGAGCTGCTCGGTGACGCTGGCGGCGATGCGGGTACCTCAAGTACAAATCTAAACAACGCAACAACTGCCGAGGTTACTGCTGCTAATACATCGGTTGCAACCGCGTTTGGACTGCCCTCTATTACAATCTCCGCTGTTACAGTTGATGCTGCAGGCTTTGACTCTACTGATGATCTCTCTGCAGCGGAACAGATTGGTCAGATTTTGGCAGCGATTTCGGCTATTGAAAGCGATTTGGGTATTGATACTGCGGAAGCAATCAACTTGCTAGCCAACGCGGTTGATGACGGAGCGCTGGATCAGACCGTCGTAGAGCTCATTCAGGACGGACTGAATACGATTAACACAGGCGGAACTTATGCGGTCGATACGACAGCGCTGGATGCGCTCTCTGGTAGTGTTATCGATTTGGCGCTCTCTGCGGATACAGGTAAGTTTGACGGTGACTTCGTGACTCAAACTGCCGCACAGACGCTAACGGCTACGGTTACCGATTTCGATGCTGCTACGCAGGTGCTTTGGCTGTCAGTCGATGGCGGTGAGTCTTGGGTGGACGTGTCAGGTTCAGTTGTAGCTGGTGCGTTGAGCCACGCTGTTACTCTAGCTGGTAAAAGCACGATCAAACTTGCCATTACCTCTGATGCTGCAGAATACGATAGTTCTCTAGTTGTAGGCTCAATTACGTCTCAGAGCTATGCCGTAGACACGGTCGGTCCAGTATTCACTTCACCAGCCACGGTAAGTGTTGCAGAGAACACCACGGGTGCAGCTTACAGTGCAGCGGTGACTGACGATGCTCAGGTAACATATAGCCTTTCTGGTGAAGATGCAGGTCTCTTTAATCTTGATCCTGTTTCCGGTGTGCTCTCGTTCAAAGCGAGTCCTGATTTTGAGGCTCCTGCAGATGTAGGTAATGACAACGGATATGTTGTTCAGATAACAGCTACAGATTTAGCGGGTAACCCAGCAACTCACGACATCACCATTTCAGTAACTGATGCGAACGAAGCGCCCGCTATCACAAGCGGAGCGGTTGCGGATGATTTTGTCGAGAATACCTCTGGTGTTGTTTACACGGCTACGGCGGAGGATGTAGACGCAAATACTACAATTTCGTACTCGATCTCCGGCACAGACGCAGCGCTGTTCAATATTGATGCGGCTAGCGGCGAGGTCACGTTCAAACAGGCGCCTAACTTTGAGGCGCCTGCTGACTCTGGTGCGGATAATACATACAACTTTACTGTAACGGCTTCAGACGGTGCGCTTTCGGATGATCAGGCTGTTGCTGTTGCGGTGGTCGATGCAAACGACCTGCCTTCAGTAACAAGTGCCGCTACCGTATCTGTGCATGAAAACTCCGCGGTGGGTACTCTGGTTTACACAGCGACCGCTTCTGATGAAGATGGTGATGTACTGACGTACTCGCTCTCGGGTGTCGATGCTGCCTCGTTTGAACTGGATTCTGCAACAGGTGAGTTGACGCTCGCTGAAGTTCCGAACTTCGAGGTTAATTCAAGTTACGCAGTTACTCTAACGGTTGACGATGGCGCGCAGGGCAGTGATTCTGTGAATCTGGAAGTTAGCGTAAATGATGTGAACGAAGCACCGACATCTACCGCTATAACGCCGAGCCCAGTTGTGAGCGGTCAGGATTACTCTTTCGATGCTTCTGCTACCTTTAATGATGTAGACGGCGATACGCTGACTTACACAGCTACCGGCTTGCCTGCAGGGCTATCAATTACTTCTGCGGGTGAGTTGATTGGTACTGTGACACTGCCTGATGGTGAGACGTTAACGACGTCATCGGTGACAGTTTCGGCAACTGATGGGGGATTTGTCTCTGAGCAAACGTTTGACCTTTCGGTCGTTACTGCGCCAGTCATACTCAGTGTTGCATCAACGTCTGGCACCGTAGCATCGGGCGAAGGTGTTGCTTTAACAGCGACGCTTTCCGAGGCTGTTGTTGTTGCCGGTACCATTACGGTCACATTGAACAACTCTGCAGGTGATCTTGACGATATTGACCTTGTTTATACTGGTGACGGTTCCACTTCTGTTTCGCAGCTCGTGTTCTCTGCTGGCACAGCGTTAGGTGGTGACGCCAACGATATAGAGATAACAAATATCGTACTTTCTGAAACTGTTATTGGCCAGACATCTGGGCAGGGCCTCGTGACAACGGCAACGGGTCAGTCTGTTTCGGGGTTGATTGTGGATAACAGCGCTCCATCATTCACCTCTGCAGCAGCGACTGCTGACTTTGCGGAGAATGGAGCCGGTGTCGCCTATGCTGCTGCTGCGGACGATGTCACGCAGCTAACTTTCTCTATTACGGGTGGAGCTGATTCTGCGCTATTCGATATCGACGCAACGACAGGAGAAGTCTCCTTTAAAGTAGCGCCTGACTTTGAAACCCCTTTGGACGTAGGTGCAGATAACGTTTATGACGTAACCGTAACTGCAACTGACGGGCAGAATCAGACGGCTGATCAAACTGTTCAAATTACCGTATCGGATGTCAATGAAGCGCCTGTGTTGGCTGATGATGCGCCATCTGAAGTGGCGTTCGGAGTAAATGTTGCTATTTCCGAAACTGTTGACATATTTGTTGATCCGGATGGAGACACTCTTACATACACCGTAACAGGGCTGCCATCTGGAGTCACATTCGATCCCGAGACCAACACAATTAGTGGCGCAGCAACCGCGCTGGGTTCGGGCACGCTCTCGATCGTAGCCTCTGATGGCGAATTCACCACGGCGGCACACTCAATTGATTGGTCTATCGTGGATCTGCCGACAATAAGTAGCAACGTTGACGACGTAACAAATCTGGATGTCACTAGCGATATTGTATTAATCGCTTCAGAAAACGTTAGTGTGGGTTCGGGTTCGATCCGAATCGTCAATGATGGCGGTGATGGATTCCATGGTGAGGCCATAGATAATAGCTTCACGATTGATGTTACCTCTGATGCGGTCTCTATCGTAAACAACATTATCACAATCGCTATGCCTTCAGATTTGGACTTCGCGAACGACTATCATGTCGAGATTGACGCAGGTGCGTTCGTTGGGGGGCTATCGGGTCTCGCTTCAGTAGCAGTAACAGATGAGACAGCGATCAACTTCTCTACTGTAACGCCTGGAGCAGGGTACACGGCTGCGTTTAACGCTGAAACCCTTGAGGTTACTTACACACCTAATGCTAATGAATCCGTTGAAATGATTTCCGATGGTACCCTAGCAGCTAGTCTGATGTGGTTGGATGCTGAACCGGGTTTAGGTACTTCAGCAGGACTGGGCAACGGTAACCCTGCTACCGGTGACGTAGAACGGGATTTCTCAACAGGTGATTTCGGTTTGGTGATAGCTGATTATGGTCTAGATGACATACAAACCAATGATTTCTACCTGAGCCTGATTGGGTTTGGTGAGGGCGATCATGTGTATGTTGATAATCTCGGCGACAACAGTTTAGCGCGTCAAACTAGCTTTGATGGTGGCCTCATAATCGATAATGGTACTGAGCCCACAGAGGTCGTTTTTGGAGCGAGCGGAGACCTAGAGCTTGGTCAAAATGGCGGGCAGTTAGACGTTTACGTACAAGGTGGTGGAGTGTTCAGTACCACCAGTGCTCTTATTGATCTCCTGGCTCTCAGTGCTGGCGATCAGCCTCTCTACTACGGCTAATGCCGTAGTTAGAGTCAGGTTTATCGGTCGACAATATTCTGGAGAGCTTTATGGCAGTTTCAACGCGTTATACGGTTTTGGGTTCAAGCTCAAACTTCTTGGATTTCTACATCCCTTACGGCGATTTATCACTGGATGGGCAAGAGTTGCTGTTTAAAGGCAACACGGGTGTAGATCAGGTCTATGTGGGTTCCGCACAGGGCTTGGTATTTGACTTTACACAAGCAGGCTCGAGCGTAGATAAGATCTATCTCGAAGGTGCTCTGTCCGATTACGGTTTCACTTACGCGGGGTCCGTTATTACGCTAACCCGCGAAAGTGGCGGTAGTGAGGTTGTAAAGGTACTCAATACTGACAGTTTGATCTTCTCAAACGGCACCGTTTCGGGTGCTGACGCGTTGACTTATGCCTCAGGCGGTGCAACCCCGGTTCCCACAGGTGAGGCCTCAACAGCATTCCCTATAGAGGCGCAAGGGACCTTTGACACAACGGTGCGCGCTGTTGTTTACGATGGGGATGGCGAAACCCTTGCCCTTGTACGTCCGGGTGTTGCCCTGGTGGTGAAGGGTAACTCGGGGGTTGATGTCGTTTACGTTAATGCTGGAACAGAAGTAGATGCAACACAGTTGCTTGGCGGTGCCGATCAAATCTATTTGATGGGTAATCTTGATGATTACGAAGGTTCGGTGGCCGGCTCGGTTGTTACGCTTACGCGTACAGTAGATAGCAATGTTGAGCTAGTTAAGTTTTTATCCGGCTCTGATGAGGTCATTTTTGCTGACGGTTCGGCTAATTCGTTGGATTTACTCAACTTCTATAAAGATGGGACAGCAGTTACTCTCGATACGGCCGTAAAGACACCCCTTCCAGGGCCAACGGTAACCATCAGTGCCGATGATACTGCGCTTGCATCGGGCGAGATCGCGGCGGTTATATTTGAATTAAGTGAATCCCCTGCGTTGGGTACTAGCTTTACTCAAAATGACTTGACCGTTACTGGTGGTGTTTTAAGTAATTTCACTGGTAGTGGTACAACCTACACTGCGACCTTTACTCCGGATGCGCTCGGCGTAGAGCCTGGTGTTATTGTTGTTAAAGACAACGCGTTCACCGGCCTCGATGGCAAGACAAGTACCTCGAGTAGTCTAGAGATAGACGTTGATTTTGCAGCGCCTACCCTCGAGTCAATAAGCCGGACGGGGCAGGTTCAGCAAGCGACGAATGCAGACAGTTTGTCGTTCACGGCGACCTTTAGCGAAGATGTTGTTGGATTGAGTGTGGCGGACTTTACCCTGACCACATCCTCAACTGCCACGATCACAGCGGTCTCTTCACTCGGTGATGGGGCTTACGAGGTCGTAGTTTCTGGTGGGGATATTGCTACATTCGAGGGCGATGTTTCATTAGCCTTGGCGAATAACGTTACAGCAACAGATGTTGCAGGTAACGACCTCGGTACGTCGGCTTTGTCAGCGACCTATTCAGTGGATCATACGGCACCAACGCTTGATTCTCTCGCCAAATCAACGCCGGACTCCACTTCTACCAATGCAGATGAGCTCGTTATCCGAGCTGAATTCAGTGAGGCGGTTTCAAATTTCGACGCAAGCGATTTGACTGTTGTTTCTGATTCAGGAGCGGTTGTTAGTTCAGTGACTGAGTTGTCGGACGGAGTCTATGACATCACTGTTTCTGGTGGAGATCTAGTCACGTTTGAAGGAACTGTAGACGTAGCATTTTCCGCTGAGCAGGATATCGCAGACTCGGCTGGCAATGCCCTTGCTCTGCCAAACGACACGCTGAATTATGTGATAGATAATACGTCGCCTGTAGCTCCTGCGGCTCCCACAGTTGAAACGGTGGGGCAAAGTATTGACGCAACGGAGTTTGACTCAGCGATTACTTCCGTTGTCTCCCTTGCTGGAACAAATGCGGCTGTGGGTGATGTTGTTGAGCTGCTGTTGGACGGAGAGTCTTTTGCAACGGCCTTAGCGGTAACTCTCGATCAAAATACGGTTGATGCGGGGCAGGTCTCGTTCGTAATTCCAGCGGGTGGCTTAGTCGGCGATGGCACTCGAATACTGACCTCAATTGTAACTGATCAGGCAGGTAATCAGAGTGCTGAGAGTGCGGGCCTTTCGCTTAGCGTGAACACCGGCACCGCGCCAACGCTCGTCTCGTTGCAGGTTTCCAATCCAACTGCTGATACAACGAACGCCGACACACTGGTGTTTCAGGCGAAATTTAGTGAGGCTGTTCAGAACGTAAACGCAAGTGATTTTACCGTTTCAGGTGGTACTTCTGCAGCGGTTACGAATGCGGCGTTGGTGGCTGGCACAACGGCCACTTACAACGTAACAGTCTCCGGAGGCAACCTTGCTTCTTACAATGGCGACGTTACCTTGGGCTTCAGCGCAACACAGGATATCGCAGACACAACCGGTCTTGGGTTGGTGACTCCCTCCGCCACAGCAACCTATACGCTAGATAACAGTGCACCTGCACCGGAGACTGCTCCAACGGCTGTGGCTGGTGCTGTAATTAATGCGTCAGAATATACAAACGGTTTCGTTGTGGTAGCAGACTTACCTGATGCAGGAACAGCTGTTGGAGACACAATCGAGCTGAAAGTCGGTGGTCTTTCGTTCGCTACACCGCTTAAGCACACTCTTACTCAATCCGATATTGATAGCGGAAGCGTTGAGTTTACCGTGGCTTCCGGGTTAGGCAGCGATGGGGCTAAGTCGTTAACGGCGGTCTACGCTGATTCGCTAGGGAATACCGGGGTTAGCAGCACCCTGTCACTGACACTTGATACGACGGCACCGGTCGCTTTGAATGCCCCGACTTCTTCTGATGGCAGTAGCGTAAATTCGGCTGAATATTCAGACGGTGTCAATGTCAGTGTATCTCTGGCGGGTACTAGTCTGAAAGCTGGCGATAGTCTTGAGCTATTGATTGCAGGACAATCGTTTAATCCTGCACTCACTCACGTTCTCACCCAGCAAGAAGTGACAGCAGCTTCGTATACATTCGCATTGGCTACCGGCAGCTTGGGCTCCGATGGCACTAAATCGCTGAGTGTAAAAGCGACAGATGCGGCTGGAAATGTCGGCGCTGCAGGCGCTACTCTCTCGTTAACCTTAGATACAGTTGGGCCAGAATTAGAGAGTTTAGCTATTTCGAATCCTGCTTCTGCCACGACGAAGGCAGATGAATTAGTATTCCGCGCTACGTTTACCGAACAGGTTGCTAATGTCGGTGTAAACGATTTTGAGATAGTGGATAACGCGCCAACCACTGCATCCATTACCTCAGTGACCTCAGTCGGAAACAACGCTTATGACATCACTGTCTCGGGAGGTGATCTCGCAAACTTTAATGGCGCGGTCACTCTGGGTCTAGTTGATTCAGCAAGCATAGCCGATGTGGCGGGCAACGCTGCATCGTCCTCGGCCCTTGAGGCCAGCTACACCGTTGATAATACCAAGCCGCTCGCTGCGTCAGTCGCGCCAACGAGCGTGAATGCCGGATCAGTGATAAATGCCGCAGAAGCTGCTGCGGGTTTTGATATTGAGGTGAGCTTGGTCGGCACAGAGGCAGTCGCCGGGGATAGGGTTGAGTTAAAACTTGGCGGACAGTCTTTGTCGACTCCATTAGTTCATACTCTTACCAGCTCCGATATAACTAACCAGTCATACACATTCAGTGTTACGGGAGCCTCTCTTGGGGCTGATGGCTCTAAGCAGTTCACATCTGTGGTGACGGATAAGGCTGGAAACATAGGCTCGCCCAGCGGCACGTTAACTTTGACACTAGATACAGCAGCGCCGGATGCACCTACCAATGCTCCGACTGCGGCGGCAGCAAGCGATGGTGTCGTTAGTTCTCAGGAGTATGCCGCAGGCTTCAATGTCGTTACATCGTTGATTGGGTCCGGTGCGGTGGCGGGAGATAGCGTTGAACTGTTTTTGGACGGAGCTTCATTTGAGACGCCGCTGACCAAAACTTTAACCTCTACAGACATATCTGCTAAGAGTGTAACGTTCAGCATCTCTAATGGTTCGTTAGGTGACGATGGTGTCAAGAGTATCACCTCTATAGTGACTGATGCAGCAGGTAACTCGGGAGCTGAGAGCGCTGAGTTAAGCTTCACGCTGGATACCAATTCCCTGGTTCGTAAACTGAGTTACAGTGCATACGAGTTCTATGAAGCGCTTGAGAACAATGGGACGATTCACAACTCCATCACTATCACACTCACTGGTGGTAGCTTTGTAGGAACTAATGGCGACTCAATAAATTCTACCTTCTATACGATGTCGAATTTGCCGACAGGTTTGTCCGTTAACTTGGTTAAGGTTTCTGATACCAAAGCGACATTGAGCTTTGATGGTCAGGCAACTCAGGCTAATGACGCGAATGATATCGCTAATCTGACCATTCAATTTAAAGATGGGGCATTTTCCAATGGCGATGCATCAGGCGTGACCGGATTTACTAATAATGATCTAGTCATAAATTTTGCAGACTCGGGCAAGATCTTGACAGCTAATGATATTCTTCCAGGTACCACTGGTGACGACATACTTTATGGTACAGAGGACGTGCAGGTTGTTAGCGGTTTTGGAGCCGATACCATTGATATAACAAGCGCAGGCACAACTGCAGCCAACTCCGCCACTGTTATTGTGAATGATATCGCAAACGGAGTAGATACTGTGTTCGGCTTCAAAGGTGGGACCACAGCGACAGGCGGTGATGTTTTGAACTTGTCTGCCATCAGTGCGATTGATAGCGATTCGGTAGTGACTGCTCAAACGCTGGCTACCGATTTTGCTGACCATAATGTGTATGTGTTTACCTCAACGCAAGTGTCCATTGATGAGGCTATTGCCGCAATCTCTGCTGACGAAGACGTTACGACCAGCGAAGGTTACGTAGTGATTCGTGATGCTGAAAACAACGGTCAGGTGACCGTTTATCATTCAGATGATCTCGCTGGCGGTGCAGGTGTTGAAACGGCCTTGCTTATCCTAGCTGATATATCGATTGGCTCGCTCATAGCGGAGAACTTTAGCGTATGAATAAGTTTACATTTAGAAAGTTAGCTAAGTGTTCTATGTTTACAGTTATATACAGAAGTTGAGGTGAAGTATGCGTACCTTATATGATGAAAACAATCTGGTTATTGGTTACAGCTTTTATGATGGTTTTGTGACCACAGCCTTTGATACCTCTTGGGCTATTACCTCAATCGCTATAAATGTCGATGCTGAGTGGGATAGCATAGCGCTACAGGACGATGGTTCTACACAATACTCCTACACTGACAGCTACGGCGATAGCTACACATATAACGTGGTAGCTTCAGTACTTGATAGCTACACGGTAGCCTATAGCTACAGTGACTACGTTTACACTTACGATGCACTGGGTGAGTTGACTAGCTACTCTTACAGCGACGGGGTGAAGACTACGGTCTACAATCCGGACGGTACCGTCTTGGAGACGACGGCGGACGTATCTCAGTTTGACGCAATGACGCCAGTTTATGCGGACGACCAGCAGACAGTGGTTGGCTATCAGACTGAAACGGACCCCTTCGGTTCTTATACTGTTTATTATGTAGACGCTGGTAACATCACTGCTTACGACAATGTAGACACCTATACCGACTCCTCAGGAGAGGTATGGACCTACGTGTATAGCTACACGGTTGGTGAAAGTGCAGATGTTTTTGCCGGTGCCTCCATCTCTGACGGTACCACCACCTCGCTGTATGATGCGGATTGGAACCTTGTGTCAAGCACCGCCGACACATCAGGTTTGGTTGAGGTGCTAGAAGATGGCGTTGTTGTAGGCTACTCCAGCACAAACGAGTGGGGCGAAACAACCCTGTTTGATACAGAGGGTGTAGTTACGGGCTACCAGTACAGCTACACCTATGATAACGGTGAATCGTATGTTTACGATTACAGTGCTGATTGGGAATTTGTTAGCTCAACTTACACGGGCGTCGACGGAAATACTGAAACAACCACCTACACGTATGATTCCGAAACTGGTTTGTACCTAGGTTCCGAAACAGTCGACGCATCTGGAGTGGTATTGCGGTCAGAAACGTACAGCTACACTGCGGATGGTCTTTTCAGTGGCTACGAGTACTTTGATGGTACTACGACGTCAGTTTATGACGAGAATTGGAACTTCGTGGGCTCTGAGTTCAGTTTTGATTCCTTGACAGATGAGGGTAATGGGACATATTCGTCCACGGATGACTGGGGTACCACAACTTTTTATGAAAATATCGAAGGGACAATTGTCGTAATCGGCTATCAATATGAATGGACAGATACATTTAACGGTTATGTGTACACTTCTGACTATGATGCCAACTGGAACTATTTAGGGTCTGTGACGCTAGATGCATCAGGTAGTGTGGTCTACTCAGACACTTATTTTTATGATGAGCAAGGCAACTTTGAGGGCTACACCTATTTTGATGGTGTAACAACCTGGACATACGATGCTGATTGGAACCTAACCTCCAGCGCAGCCGATGTTACAGGGCTCGATGAAGTGCTTGATTCGGACGGGACCACTGTCATCGGTTATGAGTCAACTGATGAATGGGGCACTACTACGACATATGATAAATCGGGTAATGTTACCGGCCATCACTACGAGTGGACCGATACCTACAGCGGTAACGTTTACACCTCAGATTATGATGCCAACTGGAACTACCTCGGATCAGAGACCTTGGACTCAGAGGGAAATCTGCTGTACTCCGATTCATATTATTACGACGAACAGGGAGCCTTTACCGGTTACAGCTACTTTGACGGTGTAACGACTTGGAGCTACGACGAGAATTATAACCTCATCGGCTCTGAGACAGATCAGAGTTCCCTTACACTTGAAGCAGACGGAACTTACTCTTTCACCGATGAGTGGGGCACAACGACCCATTATGGTGATGTTGACGGCCAGGGAACCCTAGAGGTCATAGGATATTCATCTGAGTGGGTAGATACATACAACGGTCATGTATACACGTCTGAGTATGACGCGAATTGGAATTACATCGGCTCTGAAACCCGGGATGCTGCTGGCAATCTGTTGTACTCAGATACCTATATCTATGACGACGCGGGTGACTTTGCCGGGTACACCTATTTTGACGGCGTCACTACCACAACTTACGACGCGAACTGGAACGTTGAATCGAGTGCTGCAGATGTAGGTACGCTTGATCAAGTTACTGACGACCAAGACCAAGTCATTGGCTATGAGTCAACAGACGAATGGGGCACGACAACAGAGTACGATTTGAACGGTGCAGTAACGGGGTACCATACCGAGTGGGTTGATACTTTTGACGGTTCTCGTTACGAGTATGACTACGATGCCAACTGGAACTACCTTGGCTCTGCTACATACGACGCTAACGGTGTGCTGCTTTACTCAGATAGCTACCTGTACAACGCGGATGGTAGTTACGCGGGTTACACCTATTTTGACGGTGTAACCACCTGGACCTACGACGCTAACTGGGAGCTTCTGGGTAGCGAGACTGACACGGCGGATATGGAGTCGTATGTTGGTGATGATGGTCAAACGTACTTCAAAGACGAAGATGAGTGGGGTAACTCAACCGTTTACGATGAATCCGGCGCGATAGTAGGGTATGAAAATACATGGATCAGTGATTCGCAGTGGGATGCGGGTACCGTATACACAGTGACCTACGACGCAAACTGGAACATTATTACCGATATTGCGGTGGACGCAACTGGTGAAGTGATATGGGAGTACAGCTACTCCTATGACGAGTTTGGAGCTTTCGCTGGGTACACCTACTTTGATGGTGTAACCACTTACGAATACAATGCAAACTACGAGCAAGTTGGCTCCACAGTAGACACAGGTGCGTTGACGCCTATTCTTGATGAGACTGGCACGACAATTGGTTACTCTGCGACCGATGATTGGGGTAATACAACGCTATTTGATCTCGAAGGCGTTGTGGTTGGCTACGAGAATGAGTGGATTAACGATTACGACGGTTCTCGGACAGTGTCTAATTTTGATGAGAATTACAACTATGTCGGATCTGTTACCTACAGCGTCAGTGGAGCAGTTATCTACTCCGACACTACGCTATTTGACGAAGCTGGAAACATCGTTGGGTATGAAAACTTCGACGGAACCACGACCTACGAATACGACATCAACTGGAATCTCGTCGGTTCGAATGTTGATACTAGCGATCTAGAGACTCAGGTAGGTGCAGATGGCACTACCTATTATCTCTACACCGATGAGTGGGGCACTACTACAATCTACACCGACGAAGGCCAAATTTATGGCTACCGCACGGAGTATGTCAGTCAAGATCAATGGGATTTGGGTACAACCTACGTAACGTCATATGGACCAAACTGGGAATACCAGGGGTCAAGAACCTATGATGCTAGCGGAACACTAGTGTCAGAAGAGGTTTACCTGTACGACAGCAACGGCAACTTCCAAGGTTATACCTTCTTCGATGGTGCGGTTACTTGGGAATACGATGCGAACTACAACCTAGTATCGAGTACCGCAGATACTAGCGTGATGACTGAGCGTTACGATGATTCAGGTAATCTGATTGGATATATCTCCGCTGAGAATGAGTGGGGCGAGGCTACACTGTTTGATCTCGACAGTGTTGTCGTTGGGTACCAAAACTCCTACTCGGATGAGTACGGCAGCTCTGTAAGTTACTACGACCAAAACTGGGTGTACCTTGGGTACGAGTATACGGATGCGAGTGGCACTGTTCTCTTCTCAGAGGAGTGGAGCTACGATTCAAATGGGTCCTTCACAGGTGCGATTGTATTTGATGGTGTAAGCACACGTGAATACGATGCTAATTGGAATCTAATTGGAGAAGAGGTAGATCTGGGTCAGCTGACGGAGATTTACGATCAGTCTGGTACTACTATCATCGGGTACAGCTTTACAGATGAATGGGGTAGCAAAACCCTCTATGACACTGATCTGAATATCACCGGCTACCAAGATGAGTGGATTGACGACTATGAAGGCTTTACTTACATAACATCTTACGATGCAAACTGGATGTACACCGGTTCTCAAACTCTAGATCCAAACGGAAACATCGTCTGGAGTGAAATTTGGAACTACGACGAGTTTGGTAACTTTACTGGCGCAATTGTCAACGAATACGGCACAACCTACGAATACGACGCAAACTGGAATCTCGTTGGCGAGTCCGCACCAATGTGGGAGATCGTTCCTGATACAACCCAGGGTGATGGCATCATAGGCACCTTTGTGACCGAAGAGGGCAACGAAGGAACGCTGTTTGGTGATGAATCAACCGGTCTTGTAACGAAGGTTGAAGTTAGCGGGTACGACAGCTATTACGGCGAGTACTGGACAGAGACCTACAACATCGAGGTGAACAGTGATGGCACAACATTTACCTCCTACGAGGTGTTTGATGTTGAGTTCTCCGGTATTGATTCGTCAGGTAGACCAGCAGAAGCGCTGATTGATGGAGTGCCATACGCTATCCAGTATCTGGCGACGCCAGATACTAATGGCTTGGTTGCAACCGTTAATTTCTCTGATACTGATGGATACACAACATTCGATGTGCTCATAGAGATGTTCGACGCCAACGCAGATGGCACCCCGGAGTCTATTACCGTTTCAGCCGATGGTGAGGTGGTTGAAGAGTTGGATATTACTGCTTACAGCACAAGCGGTATGACGATCCAGGTAACCTGGTCTGACGATCCTTATGCCATCCGAACGGGTAAGTTGGTTACTGACGAATTCGGGACTGAGTTTGTAGCGTTGGATCCAGTTAATGAGACAGGTGTAGGTACCACTGACGACTTTACGTCTGACCAGTCTACTTCGGGCTTTGTTGAAGTAGATGGTTCAGCGGTGTCTGGAACTATTGAGACAAGTGGCGACGAAGACTGGTTCGCAGTTGATTTTGTGGCGGGTAACACTTACACGATCGACCTGAAAGCGGCTGGTTCGGGCGTGGGCACTCTGTCTGATACCTACCTTAGTCTTTACGATAATTCCGGAAGCGAATTAGCGTGGAACGATGATGGAGGGTTTGGATTTGAAGATCAGTTAGTCTTTACCGCTACTGCCAGTGGTCTTTATTACGTAGGTGCCTCTGGCTTGGGTGATACTGGAACATATCAGGTCAGTGTGACAAGTGGTGACAACAGTTACGTCCAGGGCTTTCAAATTATTCCGGACACCGTGGACGGAGATGGAATAATCGGATCGTTTACCACTGATTACAATGAACAAGGTACGATATACGGTGACGAAGAGACCGGAGTTGCGAATGGGGTCACGATATCGGGCGTTGACTATGACGGTTTCGAATATTCAATGGACTTCCGCATAGTGATGAATGCGGATGGAACAACTTTCATATCGTACGAGATTTTCGATCTGCAATTTGACGGCCAGTTAGATTCCCTAGGTCGACCGACAACTGTTTTCATCGACGGTACCTCTTCAACTATTACCTATGATGAAAATGGTAACGGGTCAGCGATCTTTAACGATGCAGGGGAACTTCTACAGGTCGGTTTCTACGATGACGGAGCATACTCGGGCACAGCCGGTGATGGTGTTCCTGATAAGGTTGTCGTTAATAGTGATGGAACTGTTATAGAGACTCATCAGGTAACTGATTATGACGCCACTTTTGGAATGTCGATTCAGGTTGTTGAGTCAACTGATCCATACATGATTCGTACGGGTTCTATTGTTACTGACGAAGTCGGTACTCAATATATCGAGCTTGATGCGGTGGATAGCTATAACGGCGAGTTGGATCTTTTTGAGGGAACCAGTGAGGGTGACACGATTAACCTCTCCGGAATGTATTCAGAAGGATCCGTCGGTGGAGAAGTCTGGGGCTGGGACGGGAATGATACCATTACGGGCTCTGATGGTGATGATCTCCTTTGGGGTGATACTGGTGCCGATGTACTAACCGGTGGACTCGGATTCGATACGTTCGCTTTCTATGACGATGATATGCCGGCTTATGATTGGCTTGACATCGATGAAAATATGGAACCAACGCCCGGCGATGTAATCGACTTTATCGGAGGAGCCGATGTGATAACAGATTTCTCGCTTGACGATGAAATTGTGTTAGAGAGCATTGGCGATATCGACCTCACTGATATCATGCCATTTAATGGCGAGTACGATGCTGCAAACGGTACATTTACGTTTGCTGCAAATGGAGCGGATGTCTTCATCGGTGATGGAGTCGATGTCGGAATAGTTCTGGAGAATATCGATGCTATCAATCTCGATTACTTTGGTAATACAATCTACCTGATCAGCTGATAGGTCTGATTCGGTAATTCGAGAGACGAGCAGACGCTCGTCTCTCTTTTATTTACAAGAGAATTGTTTTATGGACATGGTGGAAAAACTCGTAAAAGCGAGTGAGAGCGAAATTGAGGCTTTTGAGTCTCGTTCTGCTGCCCAAGAGCAGAAGCTTCAGGAGCGCTTCGATGCTGAGTTAAATGCGTTGAAAATGCGCCAGGAGCAACAGTTAAGTCAGCTGAAACGCTCTATAGAGCAACAACGGGCTGCAATCCTTCGTAAGCACGAGCAAATTAAGCGCGGTGTAAATACCGCTTCAGAGAAGAGTAGGTCCGAGGTGCACTGAACTGCGCCTTGAACAGCCTGTGGTCAAGTAAACAAAAAAGAATCAAGTTGGGATTTTGAACAAACTAATTGCTAGGGGTGTCCTCTCTCTTTTATTCGTTAGTCTCTATTACTCCGCGCCAGCTAATGCGGCTGCAGAGAGTAGTGAACTGTCGCTCTTGGTTGGGTTGGCGTTGGAAACGCACCCGCTTATCCAGAGTAAGCGTTCCGAATCGATTGCGGCTGAGGCTAATTTAGAGGGCGCAGAATGGGGTCGTTATCCTGTCCCGACCTTAGAGAGTGGCTATGATGAGAAGACCAGCGAATTAGAGTCAGTCTTGCGTGTGGATCAGCCTTTGTGGACGGGAGGGCGTATCACTAGCCTGATCTCTGCTGCCGAGGCTCGAAAAGAAGCTGCTGATGCCGCGATAGACGAAGCGGGGCTCGATATAGTGCTAAGAACAGTCTCTGCATACTCCGAGGCACTGAATCAGAAGCGGAAACTTAATCATGCTCAAGCGGGTTTGGCTAGCCATGATCGGTTGTTGGCGATGATTAAGCGCCGAGTAAAGCAGGAGATCAGTTCTGTCGCAGACCTTCGGTTAGCTGAGTCACGGTACTTCTCCGCGCAAACGGACGTTGCTGTTATCCAACAGGCATATGATGATGCGCTAATGCGTCTCTCCCAGCTTGCAGGCGTTGATGTCGTTGGTGTAAACGATGTACCCGGGCTAGTATCTCTTGAGCTGGGGTCTAAGTCTCAGCTTGTAGAGGAAGCGCAAGCGTACTCTCCGCTGCTAAACCGCTTGGGGTTGGAAATAGCGGCTTCTAGCGCTGACGTTGACACAGCGCGATCAGCCTATATGCCGCAGATCTCTGCGCGGTTTGAGCACTCGAATTCGGCATCGTCTGTGGATAACCGTTTTCTTATCGTGTTTCAAGCGCAACCTGGCTCGGGCCTCGCGGCGCTGAGCGGTGTCAAGTCTGCAGAAGCGATTAAGCGCTCGCTTGAAGACGCTAGAGATGCAGCCCGACGTGAAGTCGAGGAGACTGTACAGAGCGACTATAACGAGTGGCGCGCTACTTCGGCTCGGCTGGACAGTACGCGCCAAGCAAGTGAAATATCCAACCAGGTTTTCGAGTCTTACACCCGTCAATACGTAATTGGAAAGAAGACTTGGATTGATGTCTTGAACGCGACTCGCGAGTTGACACAGTCTAGGTTTGCTTTAGAGGATGCGATAGCACAATCAATAGCCTCGAAACTTCGAGTTCTCGTCTACACGGGACGACTCGCCTCCTTTTTATCCAAACGCTAATAAGTTGTTTTAATGTCTAACTCTATCTCAATGCTCGTTGCGAGAGCGGCAAAGCTAGTTGGTCAGCGAGTATCTGCCGACCGCTTAGATCATATTGATTCCAGTGCTCAAAACTCCTTCGAGTCTGACCCACTCTCGACCTTAAAGAATGCGTGGGCCAAAGCTGGCCTGGATGGGGCCCCTAAGCGGCTAAATAGGCCTAAGCCAGCTGATATGCCGTTTATCATCTTGCAGGAGGGGCGTTGGTACTTTATTGATGCTGTACTAGATGAGGGTAAGTGGAGAGCAGTTGCTGCAGATGACGGTTCAATCTCTGCGGTAGATTTAAGAGATGCGATCAGCATCACACTCCCAGGCCGCAATCGTAGAGCGCGTGCCTCAATGAGTGCCAAATCGCTTATTAAACGCGCAATTTTTCAGCATAAACCTGTTTTCATTAGTGCGATATTGGCGACAGGCCTAGTAAGCCTACTTGCATTAGCTACGTCGCTTTATGCGATGCAAGTCTATGACCGTGTGATACCAAACCTTGGGTTTGAGACACTTAAGGTATTAACTGTTGGTGTGGCGGCGTCTGTTTTATTGGAATTACTGCTGAAACTGCTTCGCAGTCACATAGTCGACTCCACGGGTAACGACGTTGACGAATCTTTATCGCGTTGGTTCTTCGACCGGATGCTCGGTATTCGAATGGAGTCTCGTCCATCGTCTGTGGGAACCTTAGCTTCGCAAATTAAAGGTTTCGAACTTGTACGAGGCGTACTTGCTTCAACTTCCATCTTCGCGTTAGCTGATGTTCCTTTCGCCGCTTTCTTTGTGTTTGTTATCTACCTCGTTGGTGGTCCAGTAGTGATAGTGCCATTAGTGTTTATTCCTTTGGCACTTTTGGCGGGGCTCTTATTCCAACAACTTATTCACCGACATACCCATCAAAAGCTGGCATCAAGTAATCAGAAGTCCGGGCTATTAATAGAGGCGGTTGATGGTGCTGAAACGCTAAAGTGTTATGGCGCAGAGTGGAGCATTCAATCTCGATGGAATGAGTTGGTAACTGAGTCTGGTTACTCTGATCTTAAGTTACGGCGGTACACAGCGTTTTCCCAAAACGTATCTGCAGCACTTCAACAGCTCGGTTACATAGCACTAATAGCAACGGGTGCTTATTTCGTCACACAGAATGAACTGACAATGGGTGGGCTGCTGGCCTGTTCGATAATAGGGAACCGAGCCATGCAGCCTATTATTCAGCTCCCTGGCACTATGATGCAGTGGGCTCTAGCAAAGGCTGCGTTGAAGGGGTTAGATCAGATTATCGAGTTGCCGAATGACGCTGACGAAGAACACAAAACGTTAATGCCCGAGATTCTCGATTCGAGTTTGAGGTTTGAGAGAACTCGATTTGCTTATGGTGCGACTTCACAGGTTGTCCTTGATATTGAGCGACTTGATATCAAAGCCGGAGAGTCGGTCGGTATCCTAGGCGCTATTGGCTCTGGTAAATCGACGTTGCTCAAACTTGCATCTGGGTTGTATCGCCCTCTTGAGGGCAAGGTATCCCTCGGTGGCGTTGATTTGGCCTCGCTGGGTGGGATTGCAATACGAGAAAACATAGGCTACCTCGCTCAAGATCCGAAGCTATTCAGTGGAACCTTGCGGGATAATATCCTTCTCGGATTGCCTGATCCTGGTGAAGAGGCGATAATGCAGGCGGCCCGCCGGACAGGGCTGGCGACACTGATTCTCAGCCAACCTGCTGGGTTGGCACTCCCGATATCTGAGGGGGGTAGAGGGGTTTCCGGTGGCCAGAAACAACTTGTTGCCCTCACCCGACTACTGCTAGCCAAACCCAAAGTGTGGCTGCTAGACGAGCCCACAGGCGCAATGGACTCTATGACTGAAATGGCTGTGGTTAAATTGCTTGGTGAGATAATCCAAGAGGGTACTACGGTTATCGTTACGACTCACAAAACTGCACTCCTCTCGTTGTTTGGACGTCTCATGATTATGCAAGGTGGTCGATTGCAGCTTGATGGCCCGAGAGACTCGGTGTTATCAACTCTCTCCGCAAAGGCCAAGGAGGCTAAAGAGTCTGCAGGGGGGCGAGCGTAGAATATGGAACAGAAGAAAAGTTATTTCCTTTCCCACTTTCTTATCTTCGTTAGCATGATGACGATAGTTGTTTTCATATTTTGGGCTCGTTGGGCTGTGATCGATCAAATTACACGAGCCACTGGTCAGGTAATCACTAGCTCACGTAACCAAGTGATACAGACTAACGAGGGCGGCACTATAATCGACCTCCCGGTTAAAGAGGGATCGGTGGTTTCCGCTGGGGAGCTACTTGTTAGGTTTGACCAGACTCGTGCAGAAGCGGGGTACCTAGAGAGCCGCGCGAAAGTAGCAGCCTTAATCGCACAGATCGCTCGATTGAAGGCAGAACTGTTCGACACGAATCCTGAGTTCTCCGTAGAGCTCGATGACTATGCTGAGTTTGTGCAGAATCAAAAGGTTTTATTTGAAAAGCGGACGAAGGCTCACCGAGAAGAGATTGCATCTTTGGGTGAAATGGAGAAGCTGATTAAAGAAGAACTGGCATTAAATGAGCCACTTCTGAAATCTGGTGATGTTAGTCGCACAGATATCTTACGTTTTAAACGTCAGCTGGTTGATATCCGAAACCAAATTACATCAACCCAGAACAACTACCTCAAAGATACGCAGGCGGAGTTAGCTACTGCAGAAGAGGAACTTGCCAGCGCTAAACAGGTCTTGGCTCAGCGGAAAGATCAGTTGAACTCTACCGAAATCAATTCCCCTATGGATGGTGTGGTCAGAAATATACGCATTACAACACTGGGCGGCGTAGCAAAGCCTGGGGAAGAGATAATGCAAATAGTTCCTCTTGAAGAGGATCTGATTATTGAGGCTAAAGTACGTCCAGCAGATATAGCCTTTATCCAGCTAGGCTTGCCTGCTGTCGTCAAATTTGACGCCTATGACTACACGATTTACGGCACTCTTATTGGGGAGGTAAGCTACATAAGCGCGGATACTCTGACTGAGGAGGTCCGAGGTGAGGAGCAGGCTTACTATCGAGTCCATGTTCGTATTGAGGATGCCTCTTTCTCTGGTGCCCCTGACGCTAATCTAAATATTCAGCCGGGTATGACTACCATGGTTGAGATTAAGACTGGACAAAAGACCATATTTCAATATCTTACTAAGCCTATTACAAAAACTTTGGATGAGTCGCTGGGCGAACGATAACGCTATACGGATTTAAGTTTTTTGAGACCGCGGTTCTGAAGCCTAGCATCATAAAAGGGCTCAGGCTCTGAACCGCGTTAGAATGGCTTCCGTAGTCAAGACTGCTACTGATATCTGCCCTGTGCGGCTCTCTTGGTCTCAGTGAGTTTTGCTGGCCTTAGCTGGAGGTGGTTTTGCTCCCGGCTACGAGGTATTCAATAACCTCTAACTATCAGAGCTATAATTGCCTCGTTATGTCACTCGGTTATACTAGCGCGACCAAATCTGTACTGGAGATAAGCTGTTGTATACAGAAGACGATATTCGACGCCTCACTTGGCAGTCGCGCCGTGGGATGCTGGAGCTTGATGTGCTGTTTGTGCCGTTTATGGAGGGGGCTTTTCGCGACCTTGATGAAGCGGATCAGGAT
>Ga0209955_1000235_pt1 | contig 20998 bp, 12 predicted proteins | sample SalPonA_A_H2O_MG_FD_185716 | JGI IMG/M metagenome (GOLD analysis project Ga0209955, IMG submission 185716) | Water microbial communities from South San Francisco under conditions of wetland restoration - Salt Pond MetaG R2A_A_H2O_MG (SPAdes)... | ecosystem: Environmental > Aquatic > Non-marine... | reverse complement strand
ACACTCACGATTTTTACACAGAGCATCCAGATCGGAATCTCAAAGAACATGAACAGCCCGATGTCGTAGACCATGATCTTGCCCGCCATGCCCAGATGACTCATGAACTTGCTCATGATGACGCCGTCAAATAGCAAGAACAGAATCCCCACGCCTAAAGCAACCGCGTAGCGTCCGATGAGCTCTCCAACGAGACTCAGTATGTGTTTAATTAACGGACTCATGACGGATCCTGCGCGTCGGTTTTCTTGATCCACTCATGAATCAATCGGTGAAGTTCACTCGGGTTTCGAGAGTTCCACGTGTCGACCGTTTTAACAGGTGAGTTTCCGTACTCATCTTCAACGTGAACATTCGCACCGTGATCGAGTAGAAAGACTGACGTTGTGTAGTGCCCGCCCCAAACAGCAAGTAAAAGAGGTGTGCGGCCTCGATAGTCTGTGCACTCAATAGCAGTATCCGCGTTGATCAACACCTCAACCAACTCTAAATTGCCATCGGCTGCCGCTTTTAAGAGAGCCGTCTCTTTCTCTTCGGTGGTCACGTAGGTGCACGCCTGCAGGAGGTTTACGATACCTGTGTGCCCCTCGCTGCCAGCCAAGTCGATGGGAAGCTCGCCGATTGCATCGCGTGCTTTTGCAGTCGCACCTGCTTTGATGAGCGTGTTAACGCCTTCTTCAAAGCCCATGAATGCAGCAAGGTGTAAGGGCGACCAACCGAAGTGGTCGGCTTTGTTTAGCGCTTCGCTGTCGCTTGTTAAGGACTCCAGCTGCTCAAGGTCACCACGCAAAACCGCTTCATGCAGCGTGTTACGGCCGATGGAGTAAGCACCCTCAAAGCCCAGTGCCTCTGTTTGCTTCGTATGCCACTCACGATAGTGATCATTGCTGCAGAATTCGACATGCAAACCCACTGCTTCAGAATTTATGGCAAGCCCTTCGGTTTCACCCGAATTGCAGATCTCGCACCGTGCTATCTTCTCTTTTCTGATGGGTGCGGTTCGTCCGAGCCAAGGAATGCGAGAGTAACCCTCGGAGTACAGCCCGACGGTATTAATGGGTACCGCACGGTCGGGCTCGGGGTTGTTGATATTGGAGCAATATGTCCACGCATGATCCCACATGGGGATATTGTGTACGCTGCAGAACGACTGGCGTGTATAACGAGGCGCGCTCTTCACATTTGCAGACTGCTGGTTAGCCCGGTTGTGGGCGCAGTTCATACAGTTATCCGTACCACCGTTAGGCATCGTAAATCCTCCTGATTAACCGACAATGCCGCATTCGCTAGAGTCATAGAGATCTCGGCGGAACTCGAGCGCATTGTCATTCCATTTTGCGATACCGTCGACAGCATAAATTTTGGAGCTCCAGAACTCGGATACTAAAATATCCTCAATCAGATCTTCGACGTAAAAAAGTTCACCCTCTTTAGGATCAAGAGGAATCACATACGCTGCCCAATCGATGTTTAAAGACCGCTCTCGCGCATAGTGTTTTACAGGTATGACAAGTTCCCACTCATCCTCGGATAGATGTATTGTCCTTCCATATTGGACATAGAATTCGCGGGACTCGGCGATTTGACACTGGCCGTTGCTGCGGTTTTTGAAAATAAATCCGTTGCTGTATAGCGCACTGTTGAGGTCTACACGTTCAAATATAACGGTGTGTCCCTTGGATAGATAATCGTTCGCCTCGTTGAGTTCATACACAGTTTTGACGATACGAGGCGGCATATACGTACGGTCATAACGAACATTAAATTCCATGTTAGGACTCCTCCTCAATGACCCTGAATATCGGGTTATAGCGGTTGATCTTCAGGCAGGTCGTTGGATCTTCTTTAAGTCGGGCAATGATCTGAGCTTCGGTTAGATAATCTGTGTTGATGACATCGCGCTCACAATGCGTGCAGCGGCTCACTGGATGATGTGGATTCTCTAAATCAGCATCCGAGATCCGTCGTGGACAGGACAGTGTCTTTAACATGGTGCCCGATGCATCAATAACCTGCTTGTTCTTAATCGTTAGCATCTAGACCACCTACTTCAAGATCACATGTTCGATGGCCGCATCGGTGCCAAAACGAAAAGGAATAATTGACGTTCCAAGGCCTGCCGAAACCAGCCAGACTTTTTGATCCGTAGCGCCAACGCCACACTGATATTCCTCACTGGCTCGCGTAGGCGCCCAAGGAGCCCCTATAAGCGGCAAACGTATCTGTCCGCAATGTGTGTGACCTGCGAGGTATAAACCGCTCTGATCGTCGATCTCGATGACTATAGGGTCATGGGTCAATGTAACCGGGATGCCAGTGCAGGTTGGCGTAAATGGTTGGGGCTGGTAATGCCCGGTGTAGGCATCGCCCAAGCCGCGCAAGCAGATCCTACCCTGCTCAAAGTTCAGCGAGCGCTGCTGATTTTCGATTAAGTCAATTCCCACGCCTGTAATAGCTGTTCCCCAGTCGCTAGCTGTCCACCATTCGTGGTTCCCTAAAATCGCATAGGTGGGTGCAACTTTCGGTAATGCTCCGAGTGCGGTGAGAAGCTCAGCGCGGAATAGCCGAGTCGTCGCGGTATCCTCGCCGGTGAAGTCGCCTCCGAGCAGGATCAGGTCAGGTTCCAATTCCCTGACGGGTTCAATAATCGAGTTGAGCTTCTCAAACTGAGCCGTACTGTTGCGCACATGTAAATCAGTCAGAAATACGATGTTCAATGGCGCACTGAATTGGCCCTGAGTGTCGAACTGCGTGGTTTGTACTTTGAAGTTGTCTGCACCGGATATGGCGCTGTAGATCAGAACTACGATTACAATCCCAGTGAGAATAGAGGCATAAACTGTCAGGCGGTGAGCCAATCCATGTTTCGAAGGTGCAGGACTGAAATCACTGGCGCGAAACTCGCGTCGTTGAGGGTTCATACTCACGGGATTTCGCTGAATTGGCTACAACGCATAGTAGCCATCCTCTTCAGTCATATCGTCGACACTGTCAAACACATCTATCGAATCTGCGTGCCCGAGTCCCCAAGCATCCATGGCGTCGAAAACAATCTCTACAGTTCGCTCGCCATCGGTAATGGTGGCGCCCCATAGTGACGGGAATGTTTCCTCATGCTCTCCATTTCTAACGAGCTCGAAGATAGCCTCTTTCAGGCTCTCAACCGTTGGAAATACGGTTTTTGGCGCAGGCGCATCGTCCTCCCAGTAATCAATATCTGGCATGCAGACACTCTCAACAGAGAGGCTGTGATGAATATCTTGTAACCAGTATTCTAGTTTTTCCCAGTCTGTTAAAAGGTCTGTTGAATCTTCGGGGAACTTGATGAAATAGATGCTCAAAGGCATAGCGACACCCTCGCCAAGAGCTTCATATCCAAGCTCAATCGCATCGTCATCCGAACAGTAACTTCCGCGTGCTGCCCACAAACGGTCAAACAGATCTAGGGGACATTTCAATGGTTCTGGGGGTGTATACATTCTAGAAGTCCTACTGAAGAGTATCGCGGGATATGGCAAGCGATGCGTAAACCGTGTGGATCATTAGCGCTTTGTACTCTAAAAGTTCCATCTCATTTTTAAGAGTATCGGCTGAAAATCCCCATACGAAGTTGATGAAATCGTCACAGGCCTTGAAGTCGTTTACCTCAGCTGCCCAAACTGGCACGCCCACTAGGGTTGCTCCGGACTGACTGAAACCGACCAGTTGTGTGGGGTAGGCATCGCTAAACGCCCTCGCACGGTCTGTCACCCAGCGATGCCAGTCTTTGGGTTCCAACTCAGCGACGCCACTGATTCGCTGCTGGTCATGGAAAAACAAACAAGATTGGAAGCCCCACATTTGCTGTGCGTAGTCTCGCTCCATACTGGACATCAACGTATGGAGAGGTGCTTGTTCGATCTCGCCGCTGAGCGAATAATCCAGAGTATTCCGAGTGATTGCTCGGAACGCGTGTCCAATGACCAAAGGCACTGATGTTGAGATCAATTGACTCAATTGCTGTACTGCATACAGATCAATCTGACCCATGTGCTGCATCTGGTAGACGCCGGCCAAAAAGGCCTCTTTCATACTGCGGTTTTGGCGGAAGGTGGATTCGCCCAGCGCTGTCAAAAACGATTGGAATAGCCGAGAGGCATCTGCCAGTTTACTAACTCCATTGACCTCAGGATCGAGGAGCTTATGGTCTCGCAGATTGAGAAGATGGAAAGGCTCCATATCCTCTCTGATTTTGATCGGTCTGAATTCAAATTCATACCCACTTCTCAAACAGAACTCTTCAAGCGGGAGTTGATACTCTTCGAAAAACTCGTCTACTAAGTGATTAATAACGGCACGTTGATCGTGGGGAATAACCTGCTGAAGTGGCGTATAGATCTCTTCAATTTCATCAGCCGTTCTCGGTGTGCCGGCATAGAGGCCCACTAAAACAAACAAGCCATGGATCTGCTGCTCGCTCAGGCCAAGTTGTGGGAGCCACTTAACGAACTTCTTTGTGATTTTCGGTAGAGACGCTAAGTCTGTATCGGTCGTTAAGCCTATTTCGTGTCCATCCGGTACCGCTGACGTGTCGTCAATTTGTTCTCGCCAAAACGCGGCCTTTTCGGCATCAGGATCAATAATTTCACCTGACTCGTACTGCTGGGCCAAAATAGAAGCAACCCACTTAGGTTGGGTTTCACCGATCACACCGAGGATCGATATCGTGCTGAGCTTGTCATCCTCTGATAATTCGAGGAGTAGACGTTTCTTGCCGTCGATGATTGACGATTCGACATGCCCTAGCTCTTTGGCTTGCTCTTCAGCGATCATTAACCAAGCGAGCTGCATCGATCGGTTAGGCGGTATGTTCATGATCTCGCCTGCAGCGAACATCGTGGCAAGGCTCTGGGAAGACAAAAAGCTCCCTTGTCCAGCAGCTGCATTGAAACAATTAAACGCAGCCTCTTTATCCACATCACCGCCTTTACCATCACAGTACAGAACACCCAAGTTGTGGAGTGCGTTCGTCAAGCCAGCATCGGCGGCAATCGAGTAGAAATGCCGAGCTTTTGCATAGTCGATTTCTGTGCCGCGGCCATTCTCGTAGGCGAGTGCCGCATTCTGCGCGCTGTTTGGATAACCCTGCTCAGCAGCTCGCTCGTACCACTCGAGCGCTTCCGCAAGACTGGCATCATCGCCTCGCTCGCCAATGATCCACCCAAGCTGGTGCATGGCCTCGGGGTTGCCCGAGTCTGCAGATGTCCTTAGCCAGATCAGACCCTTAGCAAATGCAGTTGTGCCTGGCTCGTTCGACTCATCAAAGAAACTTTGGGCTAGATAATCTGCTGCCGAGGTAATACCGCCTTCGAATGCTAATTCAAGTTGTTTCCTGCCTTCCTCAACATCACCTTCGAAGAGTAAGTGGTGTCCAAATAGTAGTTGCCCCTGTGGATTTTTTTGGTTCGCTGAAAGTTCATAGTAGTGCTTCGCAACCGAGAGATCTTGCTCAACGCCTGCACCCATGCGGTAGCACTGTCCCAGCATGGCTTCAGCCCACGAGTCCTTTGCTTTGACATGTGGAGTGATGAAGGTAATTAGCTCGTCATACTTACCCTCAGATAAGAGGTCATATGCATGGTCGTGGGGGGTGGCCGTATCCATACTCAGTCCTGTATCGCTTCGAGCGCTTTCTGTGATTCAGTTTTTTTGCCCAAAACTAAAGTGCCTTAATACGTGGGCTGAAAGTTGCTTTCAGACATGCCATTCGAGATTCCATCCAAGCAAAAATGGTTGGCCAGTTTGCTCTATCAGTAACGATAAACTCATTGGATACACCTATATGAGCTTGCTTAAATCCGTCGCGCTGTCTCCAGAATAATTCCTCGGTAATTACATCGCCGATTTGGGCTTCGATACTTTCGCGTTGGTCGTGTAACTGCCCGAACCATTCTGGCTGCTTGGTGTTATCGAGTTGGATGTAAACAACCGCTTCTTTTTGAGTAAACGAGACAATTAATCCAGCGTCACTGCGCCCAACTCCGTAGCCAACCCAGAGGCTTGCGCTCGGTTTTGGCGACTTAAACTCAGAGTTACACTCATTCAGGTAAGCACCATAACCTTGCCAGAACTCATACTGCATCTGTTGCCACTCGGTAAGATCGCTACGGTTGCGTGACTCGGTTGCCTCTCTGACTGTTTTAACCCAGTCATTGGGCTTTGAAACAATATTGAATTTTGGCGCAGGCGCAGATTCGCCAATCGTCCACAGTTCTATCTCGATCCCAAAAAAATGAAAGCGCTCTTCGGTTATCTTGTTCAACCAATCAATCGCGGCCCGATGTTCTTCAGTAAACTTCTCAACAATCCAGATGAGCGACACCGCATCCAATCCAGCAGCGTAGGTGAAAAGCTGACCAAGGTGGCTGTGATCTGTTTTACCGAATTGATTCTCTATCAGCACTACGCTGTTGTCGGCAGTGTTTTTGCACAAGATGTCCGCCCGAAACGGACCCACATTGGCTTCTTGTTTCTGGACTTCAAGTTCCATGCCTACCGCGTCACTTAAAATCGCAATATTCTCCTCGGACCCAAGCCAAGGTGTGAAGTCTGTATCTTCTCGAGGCCAGTATTTGCGGATGTCAGTGACGCGTTGGAGCTTCCCGAAATTAACTAATGCCATATCGCATCACTCCCCCACTCGGATATAGGTCACTTCAAACGCCTTACAAGGTCGCTGAGATTGAAGACGGTTAGTCAACTGGAAGGCATCGTTCATATCGTACTGCTGAAAGATATCAAGCCCACGGTCCAAGGAGATTTTCCAGCCGGTGTCCGTCACGATATGACGAGCGTGTTGCGACCCTGAGTTATCAAATGAGAAGGCGAATTTGATGCCGACCGTGAGCATCGAACTCTGAATCTGACTCAACCATTCGCGTTGTTGTTCGCCTTTGAACTCGTCTTCAACAGTGATCAGGCTGACTACCACCTCATCCTCTTCAGACTTGGCTTTCACGATGGATTCTAAAAGCTCCATCAGATTGCGCGCCTGGTAGAACAGTCGAATATACGGATCTGTAATAGTGATATGGGTAGCACCTTTAAGATACGGCCCAAAAAGCTGCTCGTAGCTGACGCCGCGCTGATTCTCCATCACCACGATGTGCTGCTCTTTTAACTCAGGCTCTGCGGTCTGAGGCGCGACAGGCGCGCTCGGCGCTGATGGTGATGCGTTATTCGCGGGTATTGGTTCAGGTAACTCACCGGTATCCACTTCGACCTCATGGTGGAAGTATTTGGGGTATTGCAGCTCTTCTAAGGTAGATACCGAAGCCGCCTTACCTGCCTCATCGGTGTAATTGAATTTAACCGCCGCATAGGTAGTGTCGATGCGCATCAATTGATCTTTAACGCGTTTGCGCCCTTCCATCGCGAGCTTAAGAATCTTCTCTATCTCTTCATGGGTAGCCCCGCCCTGCGGGAAGAGTATCTTCATCAGGCCTGAGAAAGTCTTATTGATACCGTCTCTATCACGGGTCGAGAGAGAGGGGTCGAGCTCAAATATCCCTTTGTATTGGTCTGAGTAGTCTTGGTTGCGAAGGTGGCGCAGCACCTCCGCAAGATAGTCAACCACAAAGCCGTAGCCTCTTGAGAACATCTCGCCACGGATGATGTCCACTTCCCAGCCGGGAATATAGAAATGCAGACGATCTAAGAACGCGGAGTCGTAGAATTTTGCGGGTAGCGCGTCGAATAGGTCAGAGTGCTTGAGCATGTAAGCTAGGCTGTGTTCAGTGTTACCGACAAACGCCATTGACGCATCGGCACCGAGCGTTTCAACACCACGAGAGAACGATTTGTTGGCCATGTAGTTCTTCATGATGTCGACGAGCGCTTTATCGACTTTCTTCTCTTTACCGGCGAACTCATCGAATGCGACGGTATCCCAATAGCCGACCAAGCCGATCTTGCCGCTTGAGTTGTTTACGAACAGCTTGGGTACCGTAACCTCGCCACCTGAAATCAGAATGCCGTGGGGTGAGAACTCAGAATAGATATGAGATTTACCCGTTCCTTTTGGGCCAAGTTCAATCAGGTTGTAGTTGCGCTCACAAAACGGAATGAGTCGAACGAGCTGGGTCAGTTTACTGCGCTCGCCGAAGTACTCTGGGTTAAAGCCGATGCTCTGTACCAGTACATCAATCCACTCATCCAACGTGAACTGCTTGCGTGCCTCAAGATAGCCTTCGTAGTCGAAGTGCGACATCTGAATCGGTTTTAGAGTGCCCAAGATCCAAGGCACCGCATCCTTGTCTTCCGTATGCTCGTACTCGATATCCGCAATAACCCAAACACCACCGACTAAGAGTTTGGGGTGTTTTTTAACCGTGCCGGAATCAATCAAGACCTTCTTGATCCCGAGGTTAGAAAACTCGGTCTCGTAGCAGTCCTTTTTATCATTCAGTGCCACAGTCACCTTATCAATGACCTTGTAGCGCCCCTTCTCACGAATTGTTGAGCGTACCAGCCCCGCTTCGTTACGATGAACGTAGTGCTTGGCGAGGATCTCTTTAACCGTCTGGATACCGCTCTGAATGCTATCCTCGTCATTGGTCGCGCAATACTGCCCCAGCAGATACTCAAGGACGTAGGACGGAACAATGGCGTTCCCTTTTACGGTCTTCACCAGATCCTTGCGAACCACAAGGCCGGGGAAGATGTCGTTAATTTTTGCGTTTAGATCCGTCATGGCTCTGTCCTGTTTATCTCTCATCGCCCTTCGTTAAAAATCGAAGTCGCTGGTGAATGAGCGGCGAATGGTGTATTTCAACTGTTTGTATTCGGTGTACTGGTTTGTGCCTGCAACTTGCTCTTCTAGCTTCAGGCTCACTTCCTGATTGTTCGCAGCGTCGGCATCTTGAGTCAGAACGAAACGCAACTTCATCTCGCGCTCGCGGGCGTTATCCGATGTCAGATCCATTGTGACGTTGTGTACGTCAGAGATCAGCTGACCAGACGACGTGTAAATGCCACAGCGTAGCTGGCGCGGTTTGAGCTTATCGGTCACCGCTTCGGTCTGATACAACGTGACTGAGAGCTGCCCTGCCGAGATGATGTTGGTACCACCGCGAAGCAGATCGACTTCAACGACTGCGACATCATCCTGACGGCTCTTGTTCACCGAGATGACGGGAACAATGACTTCTTGCAAGGTTGCGCCGCCGTGAACGAAGCGACTGCCCGAACCACTCAAGCGAAGGCGCTGGATTCCTTTTGGAATCGCGGCGTGCACATCGCCTGACAGTCCCAGTTGCTCTGGGCTGAATACCTTGATGGAATCCGGCGCGGATAATCCTTTTCCAAGTAGGAAGCGGCGGTCGCGGTAATGCACCTCACCACTGGCATCGGCTGACAAGAAATCGCTCTCATCGAGCGGTTTGTTCTGATAGATAAACCCGTGGTCGGCGGTGATCAAGATGTTAGATGCGTTGTATGTTGCAAGCTTCTTGATCAGGATCATCAAGTCGTCGAACGTACGCTCCGTAGCATCGAAGGCCTCGCCCTCAGACTGCATCTTGTCGCCGGCATGGTCGATGCGGTTGTGATAGATGTAGATGACATCGTGGTTTTTGAAGAGCTCACGGCCTTCACTTTGCGTCATATCCAAGATGGATTTGGCTTGTTGCGCACAGGCGGTATCACCCAGGGCTGCTTTGATCAGCTTGTCTCGATTCGCGGTTCCCTGAGTCGATATACCCCCAATCGACACCGAACCATCGCTATCTGAAATGGTGAATTCACCGCCGTTGGATGGGAGCAGCGACGCCATGCCTAACTGCGTATAGCTCGGCAGGGATGACAGCATGTGGCTGAGTGAGGCCTGATAGCGCTTCTCACCGTTAATGCGGCCGATCATCTCTTCGGCGGCCTCATAGCGAAACGCATCCGAGATAATCACGCAGATCTTGCTGCCTCGGTTGGAATAGCGCTTAACCCAATGACTGTAGAACTGGCGCTGCGGGATAACATCCGGCACGGACCATTTATCCATCGCGTCCACCTGACCCTGCCATTGAGTGGCCAGTGGACTTAGGAAACGGTTGGTATAAAGGTTCTCAACGGTATCGACCAGGTTATTCAGCAGGGTCATCTGCCCGGAAGATTTCAGGGCATGGATGAACTTGCGGTACATCTGGTCAATCTTGTACCAGTGGCGCACGTAGCCATGTACGGCATCGGACGTGCTGCTCATATTTAGCTGCACCGTATCCAACGTGGATAGGAACTGGCTGGCGACTTCAATCGCGGTGTAGAGGTGTTTAAACGCACCGTACCAGTGGCTTTGACGGCGCTCACGGCAGTATTTGGTGACCTCGCCTTCCGACAGCGTGCGTTGGCTCACGGCTTTGACCAGATCCACGATGATTTTTTGGTCAATCAAGCGGTAGTAATCCATCTCGATGACATCGCGCATATCTCGGTTATTTAGATCGCTCTCAATGTCGAGTAGCTCTGCATAGCTGCTTGAGAGGGATTCAAAGACGTCCTCGTGCTTGCGACTGTCCTTCCAGCGTTTGAATAGCACGAGTGCATCGTTATTGAGCGCGGCCTTATCACTGGCTTTTGGATTGGTAATCGAGAGCGCGTAGCAGGACTTAAACAGTTCGATTGAGAAGTCTTTTACGGAAGGTGTCTCGGAGACGTACCCATAGTGACGCTCGATCTGCTCCCAGAGCACGCCCGTCAGGTTGCACCGCTCGATCAGTGCAAAGCGTGGTTGGGTATCCTCTACCAACTCATCAAACAGGTTCTCGCAAATGACATCCAAGCGTACATCGGCCAACTGATGAAGATCTGCGCAGACGGCCAGCATTTTCAGGCGTACATGCTGTTTCAGGTCATCGGGTTGCAGTAACTCTAATAGCTTTTGTTTGCGAGTCTCGGCTTGCTTAGGTGCGCGCCCCGCATCAAAGAAGGCTTCATGCTCTGTGACAACATCGGCAAAGTCTGGCGGGAGGTTCAATTCGCTCAGCCAGATCGCGGACTGGTCGGTACGGAATACGGCACTGTGCAGTTGAACATCGAGCAGCCAGTTATTGAGGTACTCGGGCTCTTTATCTTCGCAGTACAGCAGGAAGTTCTGTTTTGGCTCTTCCCGCAAGATACGATGCTTAAGCGTGAATTCATTCGACTGAATTTCAGCCTTCTCCACGCCCTCCATCTCAAGACTTTCAAACGCCTCGCGAAACTCTTTCTTGTCGTCATACCAGAAGACAATGCGCTGGAGACCGAATAGTCGCGACAGGGCTTGTTGTATTCGGTTTTCAGTCATTAGCTGCCTCGTTTAAATCTGTTTTACGATTTATCATTTCTATTATGTTTGACACTCTTCGTAACAAGTCGTCATAGGTTATAACGTCAAGCATGTTGGCATATTTGCGCCTGATAATTTCAAAGTCGAAGCTCTGCTCCCCCGCGAAGTCGTTGTCTCGGCCAATTAAGAGCATCGCCTTTGGATTGGTTATTTTTAGTTCGATGTTATTTGGCAGTTCAGCTTTGCGCCTTTTGTAGATTTCCTGTTCTCCTGCTCGACCCCACTTGCTGAGATGGAAAAGATACTTCTCTGCTTGCATAACAGATCCCGCAAGTTCCTTCTTCGGTGTGTGGTTATCCCGATATTTATGGCTGGATAGAAGTGCTCTAGGAAAGGGTTTCTTAACCTCAATAATGTCTGTATTGCCATTAGCATCGACCAACATTAAGTCGATGTAGCGGTCGGTTACTCTGGTAGGGTTTGAATAGAAATCTTTTATATGAACGTTTTCGAGTACAGCGATATATTTGGGAAAGATTAAAAGTAGTAGATCTAGAATTTTTTCCTGCCAGTCTTTTTCAGGGTAACTTTCAGAATCTTCAAGCATGGATTCAAGTTCTGCATGAATATACTCAAATTTCTGAAGTTCAAAGTTAGAAAGTAGACTTTCGTTGGTGATCGGAGATAATTTTTTCTTCCTACGTAGATATCTAGTCAGTGAGCCTTCAGCGTCTGAAATTTTACCGAAATAATCTTTCAAAATTCGCGAAATGCGGGAGCGTGAATAATGAGTAAGCTCTGTGGACGTCGGAAATGTTTTTAGCAATAAATCAAAGTCGATCAGCGGGATCGAATTTTCGATATCACCTCCTACTACTATAGCCTCATCTACCAATTCATCGATTTTTCTGAAGATTGAAATATCCCTATGAGCTACAAACGTTTTTGTATTTATGTTCATCCCTATGTCGAGGAGAACGTCGTGCTTTACTCCAAGTATGTCCCCAGCAATTGTATAATATTCATTGAAACGAGTTCCGAGGATGAATGTTCGTTCCTCTTCATCAGATGAACCATCTACTGGACTAATTAAGTCAGATTTTGTGAAGGTGAAACATCGCCGTAGGGTTACGCTTCCGTCTTCTAGGAGTTTATCGTCCAACCAGCGCACCCCATTGAAGCCGTCAGGTTGATATGTCAACAACAACTGCTCCTCACGTTTGGTGACCTTAAGCATGCTTACCTCGATGGTCGCGTATTTGGATGTGTGCTGAAAAAATCAATTTTTCTAATCCCTAACTTAAACCCGTTACTTTCTTGAGTGCCGAGCCAAACAACGGATAATTGTGTTTCACACCATCATCGAGGTCGATATCAATGTTTTGGCCAGCCAACGGATAGAGCACCTCACGCTCGTAGTCGTTCACCTCTTCGATCGCCTTATCGAGTTTCTGAATCATCTTCAGTGCAGAGGTCTTCTCTTTCTGGGAACTGCCGGTGCTAATTGAGATCTGCTCGTTGCTATCGCGACGCGCCTCGAGCTTGGTGCGGAACTCACGTAGGTACTCGTTCAGAACGACACTGGCCGTTGAGGGCGCATAACGGTGCATATAGATCAGCGCATTGAAGGTGCCTTTTGGACTTGAGAACAACCAGTAGATCGGGCGCTTCTTATAGCGTTGAACATGGTCGTTGTAGAAGTCTTTGACGAAGTATTTTTGGATACTCTTACCCAACGCCTCCTCGATAAACGCCACGTTTTCAGCATAGTGTTCATCGCCAAACGTCACGCGTAGGAACTGTTTAAAGCGCTCGCTGATATCGTCCTCAAACCAGTCCCCCTCGAAGTCGATCAGTGGAATGACGTTATCATCGTCTGGCATGAAGGTCGGATCTGGAATACGAGCCAAGTAGTCAGCGAGAGTTTCGCCTTGGTTGGCTAGGATCAGGCCCGGCTCGTCCAACGAGTAACGACCGAACATGCAACCGATGGAATAGCTAATCAATTCATTGGTCAGTAGGTAGTTTGAAAGCTTGGAGTTTCGACTAATGCTAAACAAAGATATATCTGAACTAAAGTCGTCACCGTGTAATGAGCATACAGTTTGTTCAATATCTTCTTCTAGAAGTAAAGTTTGAGTTTGGATATATTCAAATCTTTGCCTTATCCCCTCGTATCTAGTCTCAAGTGATTCGTTCCCAGGCAAGAACGGAGATGCATAGTTAATCGAAACTTCATATGAATCCCAGTCTTCTTTCGCATAATCGATCAATTTTCGGACGGTGGATGGTTTTATTTCAGAAAAATAAGGGAGATTTGCAATGTCTCCAGGGTTCATTTGCATCGTTGGGTTTAATACGTTGCGCAGCTCATTCGAAATTTTTGTATTGAGGCTACCAAGTATTTTGAGCGTAATTTCTGCGTCATCTTCCGAATCATTGACGAAGATACATGGAGAAACAGAGCTGTATTGCGCTGTCGATAGCTTTAACCTAAATGAGTTTTCTGTCGATGTTAATGTTTGCCAAGTCACGCCAACGCGGTTCCAATATTTCTCATTGGTTAACCCGCCGTGTTTGGCATAATATTTTTTTGCATTTCCACTCCAATCGACTACGTAGTAGTGATTTCCGTACCAGCGTCGATAGTCCCCGCCCTTTTCAAACAGCATCCACCTAGAATCAAAGTCCCGCGAGTTTATTTCCCAGATAAATCGTACGTACTTATTGTCGTCATGTGTTTTGCAGCGACCACCAGAGGAAGCAATGTCGCGAATTAATTGTCCCTCAAAGTATTTTGAGTAGTCTCTCCAATACGCAACCGGACTCCCCGGAATTTTCCCAAAGTCCTGTACGGATGCGCGGTAGAACCAGCCGCAATCTGGGTTTTGGATGGCCTCCAAAGTCTTTGGTGCTTGATTATTGTGACCCTTAAATTCGGACAGCTTAATGTACGCTCCCTTCTGTCTTGGATTTGCAAAATTTGTTAGAGTAAAAGCCGCAACTGGAATCATAGCCGGCTCGAAGGCGTTGTACTCTAGTTGTATCAGAGATGTAATAGTGGTCTTACCGAGTAAAAACTCACGAAGTTTTTGGTAAGACGAAATAAACATCCAAACATAGGGTGCGAGAATGCCTACCTCTCCCCCGATTAGTGTAAGTATCGTGATTCTGTAAATAAAAGCTGAAAATAGGTCACTTTTTACGTCTGAATAGTTATCCTTGAGCCACTCGGCCAGCAATCCGTTCATACCTTTGCCGGCCATATAAGGGGGGTTAGCCACAACAACGTGGTATTTCGGCGAAAGATACTCAGCCATGCGCAGCACTCTGACCAAACGCTCATGTACTTCGGTCAACCACATATCGCCCGCGAGGTCTTTTGTCTCGATCAGTCGGAGTGTTTCAGCAGGATCTTTAAGTTTTGGAACGATCAGCGAGCCAAAGTTTTCAGCTTGCTCAAACTGAGTCAATGTTTCGCGCAGATCTGCTGAGTAAAGATCCTTACCCACGATGGACATCACATCATCCATCTCGGAGTCGGTGAAAGTTACATCTTCGAGCACACAGACATTGGGCTTGGCTTCCATACGGAAGAAACGGCGGCGACCGAGTTTTGCTGCGGCTTTCATCTCTAACGCAAATGACGCCAATGCCCCTGCTCGTTCATCAATCTCAATGCCGTAAAGGTTGTTGCTGAGGATTAGTGCCGGTATGTCATTCGGGTCATAACCTTCTTCTTCATAGATCGCATACAGCAGATCAAACGCGTAGGTGAGCATGTGGCCCGAACCGGCGGCTGGATCGGCAATTTTGATCTCTTCTGGACTATTAATCTTAAGGAAATTTGACTCAGGTTCTTCCGGTGCTATGTAATATTCCATCTGCTCGGTGAGCTTGGAATTGGGACGGTTCAGCATCCAGAGGCGACCCAAGGAGTTCTCAACGAGGTAGCGCACGATCCAATGCGGTGTAAATAGCTGAGTAGCGGCCGGGATATTCTCGGCAGTGATCTTCTGGTTTTTCTTGAGCCCTGCGAAGACTTCGTCTTTCTTTTCGGAGATGTAGAACTGATACAGCCAACCAATGACCTCAACATCCGTGCAGGATTCTGGCGTCATCACCTCGCGCATTTTCGTCAGAATCGAGTTATCCGAAAGCAGATCATCAGGCATCAGGAGTTCAGTGTAGTCCTGAATACGCTCAAACAGGTAAGGCATACGGTCGTACAGCGCATTACACGAACCCACGATGAGTAGACGGTACGCTTCGCTTTGTGCATCTGGGCTTGGAATTGAGCCATTCAGCAGGCCGCGGATCTTCTCAGTCGTCTGAGCGTTGATCTGATCGTCATCAATGACGCCAGATTTAGCTTCAGCAAGAATCTCAGGCTGTACCTGTCCCTCAGCCGGTGAGACGACACCGACACGGTTGTAACCGTTCACATCCATGAATCGCAGTGCACAGAAACGGTTGAACCAGGTGTAAGCCACTTGATCGATCAGCGCCGCTTTACCATGAGCCGACATCGCCTTTTCGAGCTCATTCACTACCGCCGGATATTCACGGCGAGCGGGACTTTCGGGCTTTAAGACAAACGCGAGTTTACTGCCGACCTGCTCCAGTAACTCTTGGCGCGCCGTTTGTGCGAATTTTTTTAACTTAGACGTATCCATTAAGAAAGCCCCACTACTTTCTTCAGCGCTTTGCCGAACAAGGGGTAGTTGTGTTTCACACCATCATCGAGGTCGATGGCAATGTTCTGGCCGGCCAACGGGTACAGGACTTCACGCTCGTAGTCGTTCACCTCTTCAATCGCTTTATTGAGCTTATCGATCATCTTCAGTGCAGCGGTCTTCTCTTTCTGAGAACTGCTGGCGCTGATGGAGATCTGCTCGGTGCTATCGCGACGCGCTTCGAGCTTGGTGCGGAACTCACGTAGGTACTCGTTCAGCACGACACTGGCCGTTGAGGGCGTATAACGGTGCATATAGATCAGCGCATTGAACGTGCCCTTAGAACTTGAGAACAACCAGTAGATCGGACGCTTCCTATAGCGTTGAACATGGTCGTTGTAGAAGTCTTTGACGAAGTATTTCTGGATACTCTTACCCAGCGCATCCTCGATAAACGCCAAGTTTTCAACGTAGTGTTCATCGCCAAAGGTGACGCGCAAGAACTGCTTGAAGCGCTCGCTAATATCGTCCTCAAACCAGTCCCCCTCGAAGTCGATCAGTGGAATGACGTTATCATCATCCGGCATGAAGGTGGGTTCAGGGATGCGAGCTAAGTAGTCGGCGAGGGTTTCGCCTTGGTTGGCTAGTATCAGCCCCGGTTCATCCAAAGAGTAACGTCCAAACATACAACCCACGGCATATGACAAGAACTCGGCCATGGTGTCAGCTTTTAAGCGGGCTTCTCGCTCTTCCTCAGTTACTTTAACCCCATAACGATATGCTGGGTTGCAGGTCAGCGTGATTTCTTCGATGGGGACTTCGGGTGACAACTCGTCTTGCAGTCCATAGGCTTCGATGAAGATGCGGTTGTTTTCTTCCTCTAACCTCTGCATCTCGTCGGTCATAACCTGCCAGTTGGCGCGGAGACTGGAAAAACTAGCCTCAAATATATGGGCACGATGCTCAGACGAAAGTAATGGAAGCGTATTGAAATCCCACGAAGTCTCCTGATAGTTCCAGTCATTACGGGCTATACGCAATATTTCGGGGATTAAAGATTTTTTAGAAGCCGGTTCAACTAACGGTACTTTATTGATAGCACCCTCACTGTAGTCGAGTGTTGGTGCAAGAGAGGATATCAATACGTCGAATACGACGGAATTCATAAAACCTAAGACAGAGTTCTGTTCGCTATTACCGTTCACTGTTAATGCTGAACCCTTACTTTCGAAAGAAGAATTTGCGTAAAGAGCTCTAGCAGAAAACTTACCGGACGTGAGGCTCGACCATGTAACCCCCATTTTAAACATGGATTTTAAGTTTTGTGGGCGAGAAAGTTGCTTCCCCGTCTCATCACGATAGTTTTTTATCGAATCCCCGTCATGTTCCCAGTTTACTAGAAGTTCATAATTTCCATGCCACCGACGAAACTCGCCTCCCTTTACGCAAGGAAACCATTTCTTTTCCTGAGAGGCTTCGGCTCCAAGAGAGGAATCCTTGAGAGAAACTTCTGACCACACCCGAAGAAAGAGATCATTATTACCGGTTTTAAAACCTTGTTTTGCTGGATATGACAGTCCAAGTGATGTGCCCCTAGTAAACGCATTTAAAGCAGATTCACTCAACCAGTAAACAATCGGACTCCCCGGTATTTTCCCAAAATCCTCAGCGGATGCGCGGTAGAACCAGCCGCAGTCTGGGTTCTGGATGGCTTCTCGCATCTGTGCTGACTTTTGAGATTCTGAATTCCCATCAACGAGACGAGTGTACTCACCTTTCAACGAGGCATGGTGAGCATTCTGAATCACGAAAGCGGTTGTGGATACCACGGCACCGCCGATGGTATCGAAGGCGCGTTCACCGAGGTGGGCCATAGATAAGATTGTGGAATGAGTCAGTAACTTGCCACGCAGATTCTCATAGGATGATAGGAACATCCAAGACTGCATATTAATCATCGCCATCATGCCGCGCTTAACCGACAGCGATAACGTGCGCTCCATGAACATAGCAAACAGATCGCTTTTGCTATCAGGGTAGTTTTCCTTAGCAAATGCGCTGAGATAGCCATTCATACCCTTACCACCAAGATAAGGTGGATTAGCCACAACAACATGGTATTTCGGCGAGAAATACTCTGTCATACGCAGCACTCTGACCAAACGCTCATGTACTTCGGTCAACCACATATCGCCCGCCAGATCTTTTGTCTCGATCAGTCGGATTGTTTCAGCGGGGTCTTTGAGTTTTGGAACGATCAGAGAACCAAAATTCTTGGCCTGTTCAAACTGAGTCAGTGTTTCGCGCAGATCTGCTGAGTAAAGATCCTTACCTACGATGGACATCACATCATCCATCTCGGAATCGGTGAAGGTGACATCTTCGAGCACACAAACATTGGGTTTAGCATCCATTCGGAGGAAGCGGCGGCGACCGAGTTTTGCTGCGGCTTTCATTTCCAGCGCAAAAGACGCTAGTGCCCCTGCACGTTCATCAATCTCGATACCGTACAGGTTGTTGCTCAGGATCAGCCCCGGAATATCATTCGGGTCATAGCCTTCCTCTTCGTAAATGGCATACAGCAGATCGAAGGCATAGGTCAGCATGTGGCCTGAACCGGCGGCTGGGTCGGCGATTTTGATCTCTTCTGGACTACTAATCTTGAGGAAATCCGTCTCTGGCTCTTCCGGCGCTATGTAATACTCCATCTGCTCGGTGAGCTTGGAGTTGGGGCGGTTCAGCATCCATAGACGACCCAAGGAGTTCTCAACCAAATAGCGCACAATCCAGTGTGGCGTGAACAGCTGAGTCGCTGCCGGAATGTTCTCGTCGGTGATCTTCTGGTTCTTCTTGAGCCCTGCGAATACCTCGTCTTTTTTCTCTGAAATGTAGAACTGATAAAGCCAGCCAATGATCTCAACATCGGTGCAAGAATCTGCCGTCATGACCTCGCGCATTTTAGTCAGAATCGAATTATCCGAAAGCAGATCATCGGGCATCAGTAGCTCAGTGTAGTCCTGAATACGCTCAAACAGGTAAGGCATTCGGTCGTACAGCGCATTACACGAACCCACGATCAACAGACGGTATGCTTCGCTTTGTGCATCTGGGCTTGGGATAGATCCATTCAGCAGGCCACGGATTTTCTCAGTCGTTTGGGCGTTGATTTGGTCTTCGTCGATCACACCCGATTTAGCTTCAGCAAGAATCTCAGGTTGCACCTGCCCCTCAGCCGGTGACACGACACCGACACGGTTGTAACCGTTCACATCCATGAATCGCAGTGCACAGAAACGGTTGAACCAGGTGTAGGCCACTTGATCGATCAGCGCTGCTTTACCATGAGCCGACATCGCCTTTTCTAGCTCATTCACTACCGCCGGATATTCACGGCGAGCGGGACTTTCGGGCTTTAAGACAAATGCGAGCTTACTGCCGACCTGCTCAAGTAACTCTTGGCGCGCCGCTTGTGCGAATTTCTTTAACTTAGACGTATCCATTAGAGGCGCACCTTTTTACCTTGTTTGACGGTGTTGACCAGAGCTTGCTTGTAGCTTTCCAGATAGGCATCAATATCCGCCTCGGATTCCAGCAAGGGTTTGGCGTAAGACACGGATAAATCACGCACGCCAACTATTTCCACCTTAGGTGCAGGTGGTACAGGTGGTGTAGGAGGATCAATAGGCGTATCGCCATTGTCCGGCGTGACTGGCGGTTCGGGGACAACAACCGGCGTATTCCAGTCTTCAATCTGTTGCAGCAAAGAGCTGTACTGATGATTTTCAAAGTTATTCACGGCATCGCGGATCATCGCAATGAGGCTTTGTTCGGAAATCGCCTGTTTTGCAGCATCAATCCGAACTTGAACCGTCGCTTTGTTCTCATCACTCAGCGAGAGGTAGCCGTCGTACTGGGTGAGTTTGGCTTCGAGCGCATCGATTCTGGCATCCGCTGCGGCCTTCTCATCCGCGATCACAGAATCCAACTTGGATTTGAGCGACTGTATGTTGCTAATCAGCGTTTGAATCGCTTTACCCTTGTAAATATTGGGATCAACCACGGCAGATTTGATGGCATCAAGCTCATCGGCCTGTACGTAGCTGAGATTGGCCTTATGATCGCTCAAGAGCCGGGAGGCCTCATCCAGTTGGGCTTTGTTAGAACCCTTCATAAATGAAACGATCGGATCAATCAGACCATCTTTGTAGTCGTCGAGCCATTTGTCTTCATCGCGGGTCAGTTCTGTCACGAACCACTGATAGGGTTTAGCTGCCAATTCGGACAGATCGTCGATCACCACCGTTAACGCGCGAAGGAACGGGTATCGGTCGGCCTGAAGGTGGAGGCGCTCAAGCTCTGTCTTCTGGTTAGCAAAGGCGTCCTGAGTCTCTTTAGCCAAGGCTTTCGCCTCGGTTGCGTGAGCCACCTTGTCGAAGTAGTCGTTGAAGAAGGTCTTGAGACGTTTTATCTGTGCCTGCGTGAACTCGATCTGTGGGTCGAGAATCAGATTACCCTGCACATTCGTGTTGGTGAGCGCCCGTGCCAGTTCACTGTCGTCTAGCAGGTTCGTCGATTCGCGTACTTCGATTTTGCCTCGGGCGCACAGATGCGCCAGCGTGCAAAGCACCGCCGCATATGACCATCCGTAGGGCTTACGTTCAAACTTCTCCAATAGCAGCTTAACGGTCGTGCGGATACCGCCACGGTGATTGCTCTGGATATGCGAGAACATCTCTTGCTGGGCTTCTGGCAGACTTGTTTCATCACCAAACAAACCTTGCTCGCCCTGCGTCAAAATGCCGGAGATTTCACTCTCTTGGTACTGCTTACCACGCAGCATCTTGAGGTTCGGGTAGGTCTGCTTTGCCAGCTCGACAAATGCGCGCTGGACCTTGGTTTGACCGTCTTCGCCGGCCAGTTCAATCTCTTTGCCGCCAACGAAGTAGACCGCTTTACCCATCAACGATGAGATCAGGGCTTTTAGCTGTGTCGCCCGTTCGCCGTTTTGGGCCGCTTTTTCAGCAAG
>Ga0209955_1000234_pt1 | contig 21036 bp, 22 predicted proteins | sample SalPonA_A_H2O_MG_FD_185716 | JGI IMG/M metagenome (GOLD analysis project Ga0209955, IMG submission 185716) | Water microbial communities from South San Francisco under conditions of wetland restoration - Salt Pond MetaG R2A_A_H2O_MG (SPAdes)... | ecosystem: Environmental > Aquatic > Non-marine... | reverse complement strand
CAGCATTCGGGCAGATACATGCCGCACTTGCAGATGACCTTAATGCAGCAACAGAGCTATCAACTCCGCTTATAGGCCAGACTCATAGCTTATTAGCGGATGATCTTGAATCAGCTACCGATCTAATCACGCCACAGGCTTCAGGATTTGCTCCAGCCTTGGCTGATGATCTTGAGTCTGAAAGCACGCTGAGCACGCCTGCTGCAGCAGTTATAATCAACTTGCTAGCAAATGATATACAAGCTGCTTCTGAGCTATCATCGCCTTCGGTTCAGCCTTCGCTGCAGGCAGATGATCTAGAATCTAGCTCAGAGCTAAGCACGCCTGTTATCGGTCAAGTGTATGCGCTGCTGTCTGATGGGCTGGACTCTGCTTCTAATCTATCTACGCCAGAAGCAGAAGGTATTGAGCCTTGCTTGGCTGATGATCTGGATTCAGCAAGCAATCTGAGTACGCCAACAGCCACACATATTCATGTGCTGAATGGCGGTAATCTAGACTCCGCTACAGAGCTAAGGTCGCCTATAATTAGGCAGAAGCACATCATTCTTGCAAATGATCTGCGCACGCTCACTCAGTTTAATATTCCATTCTGTAGACCACTTTGGCTTCCAGATGATACTGATATAGATGAAAGCTGGAGTGCTGCAACAGATGGGGTTGAGGCATGGAGCGATGTAGACGATACTGAGGAAAGTTGGGCGGCTGCAACTGACTCCAGCGGTACTTGGAGCGATGTTACAGATACCGATGAATCATGGAATAGGGTTGCCTGATGGCTGATACATTTACTACAAATCTAAACCTGACCAAGCCAGAGGTCGGTGTCGCTACCGATTGGGCAGAGTCGATCAATACCGATCTTGATACACTTGATGGTCAATTACCGCTCAGTATCTTTAACGCTACCTCAGCGCCCACAGCAACCAGCGATACCAACGCGGGATATGCAGTAGGCTCACGCTGGGTCGATACTACCAATAATAAGTATTATGTCTGCGTAGATGCCACAGCCACAGCAGCGATATGGCAGGAGGTTATCCCTGCAGCGGATATCGGCACAACTGTGCAAGCGTATGACGCTAACATTGTTTCTGATGCCTCCTACGTCCATACCGACAACAACTACACCACGACAGAAAAGAATAAGCTAGCAGGCATCGAATCGGGCGCTACAGCAGATCAAACTGGTGCAGAGATCAAAGCAGCGTATGAGGCTGAAGCGGATACCAACGCTTACACTGATGCGGAAAAGTCTAAGCTTGCAGGCATTGAGTCAGGCGCTACAGCCGATCAGTCGGCAGCGGAGATTAAGACTGCTTACGAGTCCAATGCTGACACCAACGCCTTCACAGATGCAGAGCAGACTAAGCTCGCAGGCATCGAAGCGGGTGCTGAGGTAAATGTAGCGACCAACTTAGGTAACTCTGCTTCAGGCACAGCTTTAACTGTCACTTCATCGACTGGTACGAATACGAACCTACCTGCTGCAACCACCACTACATGGGGTGTGATGACAGATGAGGATAAGACTAAGCTGGATGGGATTGCAACCGGAGCCACAGCCAATACAGGCACAGTAACCTCAGTCGCCATGACTGTGCCAACTGGGCTTTCAGTCTCAGGCTCGCCAGTGACTACATCAGGCACGCTGGGAGTCACTTACAGTTCAGGCTACCAAGGCTACACCACGACAGAAGCAAGTAAGCTGTCAGGTATAGAGGCTGGGGCTGATGTAACAGATGCGACCAACGTAGCTGCTGCTGGTGCTGTAATGGATGGTGACTTCACCACCAATGGCTTTATGAAGCGCACAGGTGCGGGTACGTATTCAGTCGATACCAACACCTATCTGACTGGTAACCAGACAATTACCCTATCAGGCGATGTGTCAGGCTCGGGTACAACTAGCATTTCAGTCACAGTTGCAGATGATAGCCACAATCACGTTATCAGCAACGTAGATGGCCTGCAGACTGCACTGGATGGCAAATCTAGTACTTCGCATAACCATACAATCGACAGCCTCAGTAACACTACAATCACCTCTAATACAGCAGGAGAGATCCTTAAGTGGAATGGTAGTGCGTGGGTCAACAATACGCTTGCAGAGGCGGGGATTCAGCCTGCAGGGTCATATCTAACAGGCAACCAGACTATCACGCTGTCAGGTGATGTTTCAGGCTCAGGCACAACAAGTATTAGTGTTACTGTAGCTGATGACTCGCATAACCATATCATAAGTAACGTTGATGGGCTTCAGACTGCGCTGGATGCCAAACTCGCATCATCAAGCTATACCGCTTCTGATGTGCTTTCAAAGCTACTGACTGTAGATGGCTCAGGATCAAACTTAGACGCTGACTTACTTGATGGTGTCCAAGGCTCCTCATACCTTCGCAGTGACACTAACGATACGTTTACTGGTGACTTAACAATCAGTGGGGATGTAAAGGCTACCACCTACCAAGAGACGTATGCCTCTTATACTCCAACAGGTACAACCCAGACAGTAAACACTGCCACAGGTAATGTCTTTACGTTAGATTTAGGGTCTGCGTCTGGCAATGTGACTTTAACCTTCAGTAACCCTCCAACATCGGGTACTGCCTATGGCATGACCCTTAAGGTCATTCAGGCTTCAACTGCCAGAACTATCACTTGGCCCACAAGTGTTGATTGGCCTGCTGCTACTGCCCCAACACTGACAGCTACAAATGATGGGGTTGATGTTTTCGTATTTTACACACACGATGGTGGAACCACTTGGCATGGCTTCACTGCAGGTCAGGCTTTAGCATAGGAATAGACAATGGCTGATACTACAACTACAACGTATGGCTTTACTAAGCCTGAAGTCGGAGCCTCAGCAGATAGCTGGGGAACCAAGCTAAACGCTAACTGGGATGCTGCAGATGACTGCTTCGATGGCACAACAGCTATCGCACCAGCTTTATCAGGGGCAACAGTCGATAACTCTGTGATCGGTGGTACTACGCCTGCAGCAGGTAAGTTTACGCAACTGCAGGAGTCTTATGTTGCTTTCACCAGTACAACTAACGCCTCAACAATCGATACCTCTGCAGGCACATTCTTTGCGCATACGCTAACAGAGAATACTTCTATCACTTTCTCTAATCCGCCAGCCACAGGTACAGGTTATGGCATGACAGTCAAGATCGTGCAGGACGCTGGTGCTTCAGGTTACACAGTGACATGGCCTGCATCAGTTGATTGGCCTAGTGCTACAGCGCCAACGTTAACCGCTACTGCATCGGCTGTTGATATGTTTGTATTCGTTACACACGATGGCGGTACTACTTGGTATGGGTTCACAGCAGGGCAGGCATTGGCATGAGTATTAGTAGATACGCGTTACAGGCTGCTTCTGGTAATGGTGGTGAAAGTTATTGGTTATCTCTTTATGGAACAACAGGAGATGAACGCGCTTATGGTTCTATTACTGATGCAAGTGGGAATATATATGTGGTTGGATCATCAAATCCTAGTGCTAATACAGAGACGCTCTTTTTAAAACTAGATGCTAGTGGTTCAATTATTTGGTCTGTGACACTAGATGGGGCTAGTCTTGATGTTCTTTCTGCTATTACGTTTGATCCTAGCGGGGATATTATTGTATGTGGCCTTACTAATGATGGGTTTAATAAAACCTTAGTAGCAAAATATGACACTGATGGAGATGTACTTTGGCAAGTTAAACTTGGGGCAGGTTCAGTAAATAATGCATTTGCTGGACTTTGTGTAGACTCTAGCGGTGATATTTATTGTGGAATAAATAACAACTCGATAACAGCATATGACACATTTATACAGAAGCTAAGCGGAACTGATGGTAGTTCTGTTTGGGGCAGAAGGTACGTTGATACAAACGTCCAAGGAAAAGGCTTATATTGTGATAGCTCTGATAATATATGGTTTACTTTAGGGCAATCTGTAACCAGTAGTGGTAAAGCGGTCATCGTTAAGTTTAATACCAGCGGTACTATACTCTTCCAAAAAGCTTTTCAAACTGGCTCTACAACATATAGAGCACAAGGTTTAACTACTGATTCATCTGGTAATATTTATGTGGCGACAAGTGGTGGCACTGCACTTGTTTTTATAAAATATAACTCGTCTGGCACTGTTCAATGGAAAAAGTATATAGCAGGTACAGCAGTATTCACTACGCTTTCTGCTGTTTTAAACTCGGCTGAAGATACTGTTTATTTTTCTTTTTATTACAACACTTCACCAGTAGATATGTACATTGTTGCGTTAAACGCCTCAACTGGTGCGGAATTGTGGCAGAATAAAATCGGAGGTTCGTCAAATACCTACAACTTTTATAATTCACTTCATATAACAGATAAAGATGCTCTTATTCTTACTTGTTTTACTGCAAGTGATGGAGCAGGTGGTAATGATATGTTGATTCTAAAGGCTCCTAGTGATGGCACAGGGACAGGAACTTATGGGAGTATATCTTATGCAACTTCCAGTCTTTCAATAACCACTACGTCTGGTACAGATACAACACCAACAGCGACTACAAGCTCAGTTGCATACACCCCTTCAACCACAACTTTGACAGAAGGCACCTTTTCAGGCACCCAAGAGTTATTTGAAATAACCCCTTAACAAAGGAAGCAAACAATGTCTTACATTAAAGCAAGCGGTAGTACAGTCGAGAAATACCCTTACTCAATCGGCCTACTGCGAAAAGACAATCCTAGTACATCATTCCCTAAGCGCATGTCAGATGAAGCTTTGGCTGGCTGGGGTGTATACCCAGTAACAGTGGCAGATGATCCTGCTTACGATGAGATGACTCAGCGTATCGTTCCGGCTAGTACGCCTACGCTTGTAAGTGGTGCGTGGATACTGTCTAAAACTGTAGAGCCACTATCTCAAGAAGAGATAGACGCTAAAGCTAAAGCTCTGATGGATAGCTACTCAGCAGCGGTACAGAATCTCCTAGACTCTACCGCTAGAGAGAAGGGTTACGACAACATTATCTCTATGACCAGCTATGCTAACAGCAGTAATACTAAGTGGGCGGCTGAGGCGGCTGAAGCTATTTCGTGGCGTGATGCTTGCTGGAATGAATCATTAGTACAGATGGGTAATTACTTAGCCACAGGTAACAAGCCAAGCATGGAAGATTTCCTAGCGGCTATGCCTACGCCAAACTGGCCTGCATAAGGAGCACATCATGCCCTTAATCACGCTCGACATACCTGCTGGCGTCTATAAGAATGGTACTGAATACCAAGCTTATAATCGCTGGCTTGATGCTAACTTGGTGCGCTGGATTGATAACGCTGTGCGCCCTGTTGGCGGATGGGTGCAGAAATCAGTCACAGCAACCTCGACTATATGCCGATCACTCTATGCTTGGTCAGGCAATGATCTGACTCGCTACATTGCTGCAGGCACAGATCAAAAGCTCTATGTGTATGACCAAGAGGGTGTGCAGTACGACATAACCCCTGCGGGGTACTCGACAGGTCGCGAGACTGCCACAGCTAACACTGGATACAGTGCGCTCAACTATGGTGAAGGCTTGTATGGCACAGAGCGACTAGATAGCAACTTCACCCTTCCAGCAACAACATGGAGCTTAGACAACTGGGGCGAGTACCTAGTTGGCTGTGCGACTGAGGATGGCAAGCTTTACGAGTGGCAGTTGGATCTTGTTGGCCCTACTGCAGCGGCAGTTATTACCAACGCACCAACAAACTGCCGAGGGCTGCTAGTGACTGAAGAGCGATTCCTGATGGCTCTAGGTGCAAGTGGTAATCCGCGCTTGCTTAAGTGGTCTGATCGCGAAGATAACACGACTTGGACAGCAGCAGATACCAACGAAGCGGGTGATATAGAGCTGCAGACTGATGGCGTTATCCAGTGCGGGTTACGCACGCGAGATCAGGCAATCATTCTCACTACGACAGATGCTCATACTGCGACCTATGTAGGCCCTCCTTTTGTCTACTCTATCCAACGCGTAGGTTCGGGGTGCGGTGTTATCTCAACTAAGGCAGCGGCCTCATTCTCGAATGGCACTGTCTGGATGGGTCGCCAGAATTTCTTTATCTACTCAGGCGGTCAAGTAACCAAGCTACCATCTGATGTATATGACCATGTATTCGCTAACCTAAACCGCGACCACGCTTCGCACATCTTTGCAGTGCATAACTCTCGCTTCTCTGAGGTATGGTGGTTCTACCCTACAGCAGACAGCACAGAGAATGATGCTTATGTGGCTTGGAACTACGACACCAACACATGGACTATTGGTACGCTGGTTCGCACTGCAGGCGTAGATCAGGGTGCATTCACTAACCCAATATGGTTATCACCTACTGATAAGCACTTGTATGAGCATGAGCTTGGGTGGGTGCATGAAGGTTACGATGTATACATTGAGTCCGGCCCTATCTCTATTGGGCAGGGTGATCAGGTATCAGTAGCTACTGAGCTTATCCCAGATGAAGAGACGCAGGGTGAGGTAGAGGCCACGTTTAAGACACGCTTCCATCCTAATGACACAGAGCGTACCTATGGTGCGTATACCTTAGCTAACCCTAGCTCAGTGCGCTTCACAGGGCGACAGCTCAGAATGCGCCTCACAGGCACAGGTAATACTGACTGGCGTGCAGGTCGGATGCGACTTGATGTGAAAGCTGGCGGTAGACGATGAGTGTACGTAGACCACCTTCGCCTACTGCAGGCGCTATAGATCGCTGGGCGCAACGCCTAGTGAACTATATGCTCACAGTCGCAGATAAGATTCGATATAAGGTAACAGGTGATACACCTTCTGAGGATGGGATCTTGCTTTGGGATCAGGCTGGATCACAACCAGTCGTATCTGTGGCAGGCGAGTTTATCCCTCTTATCCTTAAAGATGGTCATGGTGTGGTGTTCAGCAGCACTGATATCACGCCTGCAGCGATCAATACTGCCTATGTGGTGGATTGGGATGGCATTAGTCTAGAGTCAGGTTTGGCGATTGGGACAACAACTAGCCATCTAGAGTTTAGCAAGGGTGGTACATATCTTATGTCGTTCTCTGTGCAGATCACCTCAACCAGCTCCAGCCAAAAGAATCTGTGGTTTTGGCCTAAGATCAATGGAACTGATGTGGCAGGCTCGACAATGAAGGTGACGATCACCAACTCTAGCGACACGATAGTTAGCAGTCGTACTGCATTGTTTGATATCACAGCAGGGGATTACTTGGAGGTTGCTTATGCAGCAGACAGTACAGCGGTGACTTTAGATGCGATAGCAGCGACAGCTTTTGCTCCAGCTACGCCTAGCGTGATACTGAGTGTGACGCGTATACACCAGTAGTTCGCTAATAAACAGTTAATGATATAGAATTTAATGAATCATAGGCTTATAGCGCAACACTCTGAGAGAAGGGCAAGCCTAGTAACTAACAGGGTGAAATTATGATAGACAAGCTTCTAGGTGCCTTCTTTGGTGGTAGTGGTGAGAAACAATCAACACAGATTCCAGAGTGGCTAGACACAGCTCTTCAGGCTAACGTTCGCAGAGCACAAGATCTTCAGCAGATGGACTACATGCCCTATGCTGGCGCAACAGTTGCGGCTATGACTCCATCACAGCAGTCTGCCATGAGTAACACAGCAAGCATGGCGCAGCAGTATGGTATGGCTGCACCTTCTAGTCCTAACCTTGGAATGCCAACAGCGCAAGATTTTGGCAATGGCCTGATGGCTTACTCTTCAATGCCAATCTACGATCAAGCGATGTGGGAAGCTCGGCATCGAATGCCTGCATTGATGGACTACCGCAACAGCATGTTTATAGATCCAGTCACTGGTGCGTATGGCTCTCGTACTCAAGGCGGTCAGGCTCTGGATGCGCTTAAGCAGTTGGGTGTTAATACCTCTGGCCTGAATGCAAATACCGCCAGTATCTATAGTGATGGTGATAGCGGTAGTTCGTTTGTACCACAGTCTGGCCTATCTGGTGATTCGATCAATAAGCTGCGAGCCCTTTCTGAAAATCCTTGGATGAAAACTGGGCCATTTTCTGGTTTGCTCGCGATGCTTCTAGGTAAGTATGCGGATACTTATGCAGGTGATTATGGCAAGGAGGGTCAGCCGAGCGTATATGGTAATGATATGTTCTACAGATCAACTATGTCTCCTGATACAGGCGGTAATTTAATGCCAACACCTGTTCGAGGTTCTGACTTTTACAGCTCTTCAGAAGCGCAGAGCAACCAAGATAGAGCAAATAGCGCAAAGGCTGCGCTTGATCAGGCGCTTACTAACATTATCTATAGTGATGGTGGTGAGCCTACCTTTAGCTCTGGTAGCGGTTCATTGGGTGTAGGCGGCGGTAATGCCTCACGCGGCTACACAACAGGAGGTTGGTAATGGCTACATACACAGACCAACAGATACGCGATTACGTCAACAATAACTTTGGCGATTTATCGGGTACTGAGCTACACCGCGCTGTTGCAGATGCTGCTAATAAGTTTGGCGTATCATCCAGCCAGCTAGGACGTGCTTTTGATTATAGCACTGCTGAAGTGGATAATTATGCCCGCAAGGCTGGCAGGACTATCGATAGAAACCTTACAACAGGCTCACAGATATCTGACCCTAACATCCGCAGGTATGTGCAGGATCTTCAGGACACAGGGATGTCTGGCGATGAGTTAGGTCGCGCTGTATATTCTGCGGCCAAGAAGTATGGCATTGATGAGAACCAGTATGCCAATGCGATGGGGCTGTCTGTTGACGAGATACGTGGCTGGATTCAGGATCAGGGTCTAGGGGCTTTATCAAATGTAGGCCCAGCCGAGGCGCTGCAGTCTGCTATACGCGGCACCTATGAGGGTATGTCGTACAATCCGCAGCAGGTTGAAGCTACAAATTATGACCCTGCACAGGTCGCGTCTACCGATCTCAGTGCTTACATGAATCCTTACACGCAAGAGGTTATTGATCGATCTCTATCGGACCTTGAGCGTGCTCGACAGGGTAATATCAATAACCTTGGCTTTGCAGCAACTCAGGCGGGCGCGTTTGGTGGTTCTCGGCATGGTGTTGCTGAAGCACTCACCAATGAAGGCTTTGCCAATCAGGCAGGCAACATGGCTGCAGGGTTGCGTCAGCAGGGCTTTAACACTGCATTAGGGCAGGCTCAGTACGATGTAGGTGCTCAGAACAGAGCACTCGAGTTTGGTGCTCAGCAGGGCATGAATGCTCAGCAGCTCAACCAGAATGCAGGCTTACAGGGCGCTCAACTTAACCTAAATGCAGCTAACCAGATGGGGCAGCTTGGCAACCTTGGATTCACGCAACAGCGCACATTGAATCAGGATATGTTCAATCAGGGTCTAGCTCAGCAGCAGATGAACCAGAATATTATCAACAATGCGATGCAGCAATATCAGGCATGGCAGGGTTGGCCTTCCAATAATCTTGGGCTTCTGGGCGATTCGCTGGGTGGAACAACTGCGCCAACAACTACGACAACTTCGCCAACCTACAGCAATGCAGATTACCTTGGCATGGTAGGCAACTTGTTCAATACACTGTTTCCGCGATAGGAGAGAATAATGGCAACCTCATATGGTAATCCTTACATGCCAGTAAACTTCACTCAGGAGACAGAAGAGCAGAAGCTTATGCGAGAGCTGGAGATGATTCGCCAGATGCAGGATAAGTATGCGGGTGGAATCTTACCGCCTGCGCCTAAGCCTGCATCTATGGCCTCTGATGTTAAGCCGCCTATGGCTCCATCAGTGCAACCTATGACTCCTGCAGCACAGCCTAGTCCAGAGGCACCAGTCAGGATGGCTGGGCCTAAGCCTATCTCATCGCCACAGGAAAGATCGCGTGGCGGCCTTATGGACGCTTTGACAAGTGATAGAGCGCAGGCATTTACCGATAGCCTATTGGGCATGAGTTATCACCCTCACTTGCGTGCAGTCGCTGAGAATAAGCAAGAGGCTCGGGCTGCTGCTGCTGAGAAGGCTAAGATGAATCGCACTGTCGAATGGCTATTGGGTCAAGGTACAGAGGCAGGTAAGCGTGCAGCTCAGTACATCGCCATGACAGGGGATGCCAAAGAGGGCATGAAAATCTATGGGGAATATGGATCTGTTGTGCAGGGGTCGGGTGCGGATCTTGAGGCCAAGTATGGCATTAAGGGTCTGGAAGCTGATAAGGCGTATAACCTAGACACAATGACTGGCAAGGTTACAGGTATTGGTGGCGGTGGTATTGAGCTTAACCTAGGCGATCAGAAGATGGCTGAAGAGCTAGCCAAGCAGAACGCTGGTTACATTGCAGACACTCGTACGCAGTTTGTTGAAGCGGGTAAGACTGCCAACACGATAGCTAACTCATACAGTCGCGTGCTTAACGCAATGGATACTACTGATACTGGTAAGTTTGCAGAGAACAAACAGATGGTTCGTACCTTCCTAGAAGGTGCTGGTTTAGATGGGTATATCAACCTAGATAAGTACACCTCTGCACAGGATCTTATCGCTGCAACGAACCAGCTAGTGGCTGAAGAGCTTCGCAAGAATAAAGGGCCGCAGACAGACTTTGATGCGATCTTTGCGCAGTCGTACCTACCAAGCCTAAGCAAAAGTTCGGACGCTAACAGAGCCATTGCAAACTATGCTATGTCTCATGCTAGATTCGATCAGATGCTGGGCAGTATCGCTAATAGGATCTCTATTCGCGATGCTGATGCTGAAAGCAAAATCGCTGATCTTAACGACTACAGAACAAACTTTAGCGCATTCGTTATGATGGTTAATGGGCAGCCTAAATACTTCAGCCAATTTTACAATGAGCAGAAGGGCAAGGGCTTAGATGATCAGGATATAATGCAGGCGTGGCAATTCTTCACTGAGAAGAACCGACAAGGTATCAAGAGGTAGGCATGGCACTTTCAGATAAACAGCTACAGCAAATCTTTGACGATACTCTTGGTGCTGAGCCTTCTCAGGGGTTTAAGCTTCAGCACAATGTTGGCCAAGCTTATCCTTCTGAGCAGGCTGGCCCTAATGTTGAGTATTTAGTCACAGGACTGCCGAATGGCGGTGTTGTTGTGCGCGGCCCAGATGGCAAGCTGTACTATAAAGATGAGTCTGTAGCAGGCGGTGAAGAGCTAGCGCGCCCTGTTATTGAGCAGCTACAGAAAGGTGTTCCAAAGTCTGAGATCCGCACTCCGCGACAGGAGATAGAGTCAGAGATGCGGCAAGAGGTCATTCAGCAGGCAGGCGGTTTATTACCTTCTCTGATGGGGCCTAAAAAGCTAGAAGGAACACTCTTTGTTGGCTCTTACATGGATGAGCTTGCTGGGCAGATATCTAAGGCTACAGGCGCGAACCCAGATAAGGTTAAGCAGGACTATCAAACTATATCGAATTCTGTGCAAGGTGAGTATCCAGTATTAAGCGAGCTGTTCAAAACGTATGGGCTACTTGACTCATCTATAGCTGCTTACTACCTATCGAAAGCTGTCAAGATGCCTGCAGCGATCTCACAGCCATTCCAGAAAGCGGGCGAGGCAATTAATAAGCTTCCACCACTAGGACAGCAGATTGCTAATGTTGGTGGTGCTACATCGCTAGCAGCTACCGAAGGGTTTGTTTATGGCACAGGTGAAGGTGAGGATCTCGAAGGGCGCATAGCTCAGGGCCTAAATCGGGCTAGGGATGCGGCTATAATCGCGGCACCACTGGCGGCTATATTCCCATATCTGGGTCGAATGGCTCAGAATAGGGCGGGCGATAAGGCGACAATACAAGATCTTGCGACACGTCTGGGTATTTCTGTTGAAGCGTCTCGCTTTATCTTTAGAGACTTGAAGGATGGCGCAACTCTAGAAGAAGCTGTGAACAATCTACAGCGTGCTGGTCAGAATCGAATGGTTGCTGATGCTAATGAGGCAGCGGCAACGCTACTAGACTCAGCGGCTGCAAGTTCGCCTGCAGCTAGGCAGCAAGCTGATACTGCTGTCACAGGTCGAGTTGAAGAAGAAAGTCGGCGTATTACTGGCGGCCTTGATGAGACAATTGGACAGCAAGCGCCTAGAGGTATGACTACCGAGCAAGCTGTGATGGAGTCCACTAAGGAAGCTCGCCAGAAGGCGTATGAAGAGGCTTATGCTCCAAAGGTTGATGTTATGTCGCCCGAGGGTAATCGCGTTGTTGAGCTTCTAGAAACGCTGGATGCCGAGGATCTTGAGGAGCAGCTTAAGCGCGCAAATAAGCTTTTGCGAAACAAGGCCGAAAAAGTTGAGTATGAGATTGTTGATGGCAAGGTGGTGTTTGCTACTGAGCCGACAGTTAAGTTCTTAGACTCACTGAAAAAGTCGCTGCAAAGCCAAGCACAGGGTCTTAAGCTTCAAGATCCAGAAATGTCTAATCTTTATAACGCTATAGCTAGAGATGTTAAGGATGTGACTTCTGGGGTATCAGAGGCATATGGTAAAGCGGTTGATCTTGGTGGTGATGTTATCGCGACTCGTAAGGCAGGAGAGCTAGGGGAGCAGGCGCTAGAGAAGCGGACTTCTCTTGATGAAGTTATCGCTACACTTCAGGGGTCTAGTAAGACTGAGTTGATGGCAGCAAGGGCAGGACTTCGCAGAAATCTTGATAACATTCTTATGGATGTTACAACTGCAGCGGGTAGTCCTAACACCGAGGCGCAGGATCAGATGCGCAAACTCCTAAGCAAGCTATCATCTGCAGCCAATAAGCAAAAGCTATCTGTGATCATGGGTACTAAGGATGCACAGAAGTTCCTTAATGACCTAGATCAAGCTAAGGCAGCCTTTGAGCTTAAATCGCGTATATCAGTAGGCTCAGGTACAGCACAGCGCCAAGCCTTCCAGAAGTCGCTAGATAAGGAGGCAAGCGGTGGTTTTAAAGGACGTTTACTGACAGGTGATACAGATGTTATCGGTGATATACGCGACTTCCTAACAGGCGCAGGCAAAGAATGGGTTGAAGGGCGCAAAGAGGACATTTTGCGGGATCTTATAAACGTCCTTGCAGAACGCAAAGGTAAGGATGCTGATCTGGCAATGCAGTATATCCGAGAAGCGGCTAAGGGTAGTCTATCGCCAGTTAAGGCAACTTTTGTGGCTAAAACGCTTCAAGGCGCGGCACTTCCTTCAGGTGCTGGTATACTTGGTGAACGCCTTATGAGCATAGGGGAATAATGCATGGCTACGCTAGAACCAATGGATAGTACAGAGATTGAGAATATCGTAGCTGATGCGATTGATGAGGCAGTTGATTTCGTAGAGTCTGAGATAGCAGAAGATCGAATCAAGGCGCAACGCTACTTTGATGGTGAAGTGGATATAGGCCATGAAGAGGGCCGATCCAAGGTTGTATCAACTAAGGTGCGCGATACTGTTCGCAATATAAAACCTAGTTTGCTTCGCATTTTCACCTCATGCGAGAAGGCGGTCGAGTTTATTCCAAAGGCTCCAAAAGATGTGCAGATGGCAGAGTCTGCGACTTCTTTTATCAACTGGTCATTCAATGAAGTGGGCGGGTTCCGCCTGCTGACTGATGCTTTCCATGATGCGCTAGTCAAAAAGCAGGGTGTGCTGAAAACCTACTGGGATGAATACAGCACTGGCGAGATTTACACCTACTCTAATCTGACAGATGAAGAGTTCTTTGCGATTGCTAATGATCCTGATATTGAGATCCTTGAGCACAGTGAAGAGGTCACAATGGAGATGCAGCAGATGCAGGCTCCAGATGGGCAGATCATTGAGCAGGAAGTAGAGCGCAAAGAGCATGAGCTTAAGATCAGTCGCACTCAGACTGAAGGCAAGCTATGTGTTAAATCTGTGCCTCCTGAAGAGTTCTTCGTTGATCGCAATGCTACCTCACTAGAGGATGCATATATCGTTGCCCACAGAACAGAAATGCGCGTGGGTGATCTTGTAGCGATGGGCTATGACTTTGATGAAGTCTCAGAGCTAGATACTGGCACTTCAGGCTCTAGCAATGACGATATGGAAATCTATGAGCGCAAAGGCTACATGGAGGATGACTCCGATGAGGATGCTCAAGATCCTTCAATGAAGCTTGTGATGGTCACTGAAGCCTACATGCGGATGGACGTAGAAGGCACTGGTGTACCGATGCTCTACAAGTTCCTCATGGGTGGAACCAAGCACAAGCTGCTCGACTATGAATTGTGGGATGAGATCCCTTTCGCTGTCTTTGAAGTTGATCCAGAGCCACACGCCTTTTATGGTCGCTCTATCGCTGACTTGGTGATTGAGGATCAGGATGCAGCAACTGCGATGCTACGCGGCATTCTTGATAACGTAGCACTGTCCAACAATCCGCGTGTAGAAGTTCAAGATGATATGGTCAACATTGATGACCTCTTGAATAACGAGATCGGGGCTATTATCCGAGTTCGCCAGAATGGTGCAGTACAACCCCTTGCTGTGCCTTTTATTGCTGGTTCTACGCTACCTGCACTGCAGTACCTAGATCAGCTATCAGAAACCAAAACAGGCGTCTCTAGAGCCTCACTGGGGCTTGATCCTGATGTCCTGCAGAATACCTCTGCAACTGCGGCAAAGCTTGCCCAGTCAGGCGGGCAGGGGCAGATAGAGGTTATCGCTCGCAATCTGGCAGAGTCCGGCATGAAGCGACTGTTTAAGTTGATGCTTAAACTACTGGTTAAAAACTCACCAGAGCAGCAGTTGATGCGCCTCAATGGGCAGTTTATCCCAGTCGATCCGCAAGTGTGGAATACCTCTATGGACACGACAGTTAATGTGGGTCTTGGCACAGGGCAAGAAGATATCAAGCTGGCAACACTGCAGCAGACTTTGCAAATGCAGCTCCAGTTAGCGTCTATGCCTAGTCACCTTGCTAGCCTTACCAACATGACAAGTATCCGCAACACCTTGGCAGATATCCTTGCACTGGGTGGATACCGCAACGCAGAGCGATACTTCTCGCCAATGAATCCTCAGCAAGAGCAGATGATCATGCAGCAGATGCAGCAGCAGCAAGCTATGCAGGCTCAGCAAAGCGGAATGAATAACCCTGCAGCAGCTCAGGCTCAGGCGCTCATTCAAGCGGAGCAGATCAAGGCTCAGGCTAAGCTTCAGTCAGACATGGCTAAGATCCAAGCTAACCAGCAAGCGGATGCCGCTAAGCTACAGCTACAGGCTCAGACAGACGCAGCTAAGATTCAGGCTGGTATGCAGTCTAAGGCTGCTGAGATCCAGCAACGTCAACAGCAAGAGCTTTCTAAGCTACGTATGGAATACGAGTTTGGGGCGCGTGAAGATGATCGTAAACGTGACCAGATGCATCAGGATTTGCTAGTGGAGGCAACTAAGATCTTGGGGCAATATGGCACTGCTGTAGACGTTGAACGTGTACGCGCCATGCAACAAGCGCCTAGAGATACCGATGGGAATCTGATGTGATGGATATATTGCCTGCTGAAGCGCAAAGACTGTTAAGAGATGACGCCTTCAAGGAAGTCGTTAGCAGGGTGCGGCAGCAGCAGATTGATGTTTTTGTTAATAGCTCCCGATTTGATGCTGAGACATTGAGAGATGCGAAGTACATGCTGGAAGCTATTAGCAAGATTGAGCAGGCTCTCCAAGCTGTGATTACAGAAGAGGCCATTAAAGAGAAACGTAAAAAGCTAAAGTAGGACGTTCATATGAGCACTGCACTAGATCTTGACCAAGCGGTCGAGAAGTTTTTGGCTCCAGAGGAGCCTGTTCAAGATGTGGCAGAGGATAACTCTGATGCTACAATAGAAGATACAGGAGTATCAGATGATGTTGAGGCTGATACTGATGTAGAAACTGAGGATGATTCCGAAGTTGATGACTCTGAATATGATTCTGATGATGATGAAGAGTACGATACCGATGAAGAGTCTGCTGAGCATGATGAAGATCCAGATCAACAGGCACCTGAAACCTACACTGTCAAAGTTGATGGCGTAGAACAGCAGGTTACCCTAGCAGAGCTGACAAGATCCTATAGTGGGCAGGGCAAGATTCAGAAGGGTATGCAAGAGGCTGCAGAGGCTCGTAAGCAAGCGCAAGAGATGCAACAGCAGATGGCGCAGGCTGCACAGCAACTATCAGCGATGTACCAGCAAGTGCAGGAACAGGGGTTTAAAGCCCCGCCTAAAGAGCCAACACGCGAACTGTTTGAGAGCGACCCCATTGGATATATGGAAGCTAAGCTGCAGTACGATGAGGACATGAAGGCGTTCCAAGAGCAGCAGGGGCAAATGCAGCGCCTGCAGCAGTATGAGGCACAGCAGCGGCAACAGCAGCAACAGCAGATGTTACAGTCTGAGGTGGAGCTGCTTAAACAGAAGATCCCAGAGCTTAGCGAACCTGAAAAGGCAGGTAAGTTCCGAGAAGATCTTGTTAAAACTGCGGGTGAGTTTTATGGTTACTCGCCAGAGGATATGTCGAGTGTGACTGATCATCGCGCTCTATTGGTTCTACGTGACGCTATGATGTGGCGTAAGAGCCAGAAGAACAGATCCAAGGCAGAGGCAAAGGCTAAGAACGCACGCCCAGTCATTAAGCCGCAGGCTAAGCGCACTACTGATCCAAAGCGTAAGCAGGTACAAAAAGCAAAAGCTCAACTGAAAAAGTCAGGCGATATCAATGATGCTATCGACCTACTGTTTAACTAACTGAAAGGTAATTTATCATGGCACAGCCAACAAATTTGTATGATTCGTACGATATGGTGGGGATCAAGGAGTCACTCGAGGACATCATCTACGACGTGTCTCCGAGCGATACACCTTTTTACTCTATGTGTAAAAAGATGAAGATCGGTAACACATACCATGAGTGGATGACCGATGCTTTGAGAGCTTCAGCCGCGAATGCGAAAATTGAAGGGGATGAATTTTCCAACGAAGCGAAGACCCCAACTGTTCGCCTCGGGAACTACACCCAGATATTCGCTAATACCACGCAAATTAGTGGAACAGATGATGGGCTCTCCAAGGCTGGCCGAGCAAAAGAGCTTGCATATCAAACACTTAAGGTAGCTAAAGAGCAAAAGCTAGATATAGAGAAGGCGCTCCTAGATAACAACGCTCGGGTAGCGGGTAACTCAACTACTGCGCGTGAATTGGCTGGTCTACCAACATGGTTGGTCACTAACGTATCTGTAGGTTCTGTTGGTGGTGCAGTTGCTACTGGTGATGGTACTGATACCTACACTGATGGTACTCAGGAAGCGTTCACTCAGGCTCGTTTTGACAGCACTATGCAGTCAATTTGGGAGCAAGGAGGCAAGCCGCAGACTGTGCTGCTATCTCCATTCCAGATGAATGTGGCTCTAGGCTTCGATGGTAATAACAACCAGCGTTCTACTATCGGTGCTTCTGTCGGTGGTAACAATTCTGTCGTAAATGCACTCGATGTCTATGTGACGCCTTGGGGGACTGTAGAATTTACACCAGCTAGGGAGCTACGCTCACGCGATGTGTTCATCCTTCAGGATGATATGTTCGCTGTTGGTGTACTGCGTGCTACTAAGAACATGCCACTTGCTAAGACTTCGGACTCTGAGCGTCGCGCAGTGGTAACTGAGCTGACTCTGATCTCTAAGAACGAGAAAGCTTCTGGCTTTGTAGCTGACAACACTACTTCTTAATAGGGCTTAGCTCTTAATTGAAGTAAAATAAAAGGGGGGCTTCGGCCTCCTTTTTGCATGGAGAATACGATGAAATATAAAGTGACTATTGGTGTGCTTTGGCATGATGGCATTCGCTATGTTCGCGGTGATGTTATCGAAACCGATGAGGATTTAGGGACTCGTGCTGAGCCTTTGGCTGAAGCGGTTGAGCCTACTCCTGTTGCTAAGCCTAAGCGTAAACGTAGAACTAAAGCAGAGATTGAGGCTGAAAAAATGCAGCTAGAGATCCAGAACGCGCTTGATTCTGTACCATCAGTCAGTGGAGCTTCAGAATGAAAACTAATGAAAAGTTCTACGAAGAGGATGGTAAGCTAGTCCAGAAGCGTAGTTATGATTTCTCTGATACGCTCAAGGAAATGGAAAACGTCCGAAAGGATGGGATTATCGGCCTTGGTGGTGATACAACTGTTACTTCAGACAGTCGCTTTGTGGGTCGCATTCCGCTAGCTTTAGTTGAGTCTTGGTGCAAAGAGGCGGGTGTTAAGTGGGATGATACACACGCACGCTCTGAAGTGATCAAGAAAAAGATTCTAAGCGGTGACTTTGATAAGTTCCGCAGTGATTGGAGGGGTAGATACTGATGGCTGTTAAACTTGATAATAAAAACATCATGGCAATTGAAATTGCCTCTAGCCCTCTCCAGTATGCGGCTACTGAGATTTATCATAGCTATGGTGATCAGACGCGCATCCGCAGGAAAAGCCTACATAAGTTTGGTGCTAACCTCTCTGTAAGTACATCTGAAGAAGATATTAACTGGGATGGTATTGAGCCTGTTCACAGCACAACTAACTCTATCACTGTAGCAAGCTCATCCAGTGCAGCAGATACGACTCAGACTATCCGCGTAGAAGGCATGTACTTTGATGGTAATGATGATTTCGTATTCTCAGCGCAAAACGTAGCCTTGAATGGGCAGTCGCAAGTAACACTGGCACAGCCTCTATGTCGTGTGACGCGTATCGCTAACGTGGCTTCAGCGACAGTGACAGCAGGCGATGTGTATGTGTACGAGTCTGGCACAGCTACAGGCGGTGTACCTGATGACTTGAATACTGTGGGTAACATTATGCCTTTCGAGCATCAGAGTACGATGTTTGCAGGTACGTCCATTGCAGCAAGCAACTACTTCATTCTGACTTCCATGCAGGCTGGCGGTTCGCTGTCTGGCACAAAAGATACATACGTAGATATTCAATTAGAGGTGCGGGATAAAGATTCTGTCTATCGCACAGTGAATATATTCACAATTAACACAAGTCAGGGCGCTACGCAGATTGAGTTCACGACTCCGATCATCATACCGCCTAACAGCGACATTGATATGACAGCAGTTTCTTCGGCAGCAGGCGCGTCAGTCACAGCAGGGTTCAATGGATACTTTGCTGACATAGTATAAGGAGAACATCAGTGGCGAAGCCAGAACTGACAGAAGAAGAAGTTGTTAAGCTAAAGCGTATTCTTGAGAACTTTGTGGAGCTTCGCCCTGATGAGATCACTGCTATGCGCTCTATCGTGGAAGCAGATAGACGCGCTAAGTGGTTGTGGGCGGCTATTCGTAACTTCGCTGTATGGATTGTGGCGGTAGGTGCAGGAATAAGCTTTGCCTATGGTACTTTGGTGGAGACTGTAAAACATCTAGCGGGGAAGTAAGCATGGACAGACGCACAGAGTATGGACGCAGAAGTGAGGACTTCAAGTGGTACAAGTACTTCCTCCACCAAGCGCCTAAGCATATCTATGTGGGGCTTTGGATTGCCGGAGCAGTCTGGAGCTGGAATATCTTCAAGTACCTAGAGCCTGCTATGTTCCCAGTCGTGACTGGCTTTGTCATTGAAGAAGTGCAGCAAGTCGAAGGACAGCAGCAGATTGCTGGGCGGATGTATAAGCAGCGCAACTGTGACTTTGTTGAGGTAGTGGCGTATAGCGGTGAAGGTGCCTTAGTAAACATTGAGTTCCTAGGCGTTAAGCAAGTGGTGAGTCGAGTGGAAGGAACACAAGGCTGGGGATGGTGGGCAGTCATCCCATCGGTAAAGAAGCTGACGCTCTACTCTAACCATAGTTGTGCGACAGGCAAAGTTACCACCAAACTATTTGAAGGTGTTCTATGACCATGTTCATAGGGGAGTTAGTCATTAAACCTGTACAGGGCAAGAAGTGGGAGCTGGTTGAATCGCTACACTTCAGATTAGACAGCGATGCCTATATTGATGTTCCCAAGGGCTTTGTGACCGACCTTGCTTCTATTCCGCGCATCTTTACGCCTCTATTCCCTATACATGGTTTGCAGACTCGCGCTGCAGTCGTGCATGACTGGCTGTACGCTAACCAAGGTGATGTAGCTTCAGGGCCATACACACGCAAACAGTGTGATGAGATATTCCTTATCGGCATGAAGCAGCTAGGGGTTGGTTGGTTCAAGCGTACAATGATGTATAACGCTGTCCGAGTTGGCGGCTGGGTTGCTTGGGGGTCAAATGATTAGCGATGAACTACTTAATCAACTTAAGAAGCATGAGGGTTTTCGATCCAAGCCTTACATATGCACTGCTGGAAAGCTGACTATTGGCTATGGCCGAAACCTAGACGATGTGGGTATTAATCAGTTCGAGGCTGATAACCTCCTCCGCAATGATATCTACGCAGCAATCCGAGAGCTGGATAAGTACCCTTGGGCGGCAAGCTTGGATCAGGTGCGATACGATGCGATGGTTAATTTCATGTTCAATGTAGGATCACGCACCTTCAGCATGTTTAAGAAGATGATCGCAGCGATGGAAGCTAAGAAATATGATCGCGCCAGCATGGAGCTTATGGATAGCCGCTACGCAAAACAGGTAGGGCAGCGAGCGGTTGATTTATCGTATATGATCGAGGTTGGCGAGTATCCGCCAGATACACTATAAATAAATTGAGGATATCTCTTAGCCTCTTCTTTGATTGAGAACCTTGCCCGCTATTTGCACCAATAGCGGGCTTTTTTCTATGCTAGATGGTTATCTCTGATGAAGCCTATCTCGTTGTAAACACGTTCTAGCTCTTTCGACAGTTTTTGCTTCTCCTGCTGATCAGCATGTTCCTTTTGCTCCTTTAGGTGCCGAGCCATATCTGCATACCATTCCACTCTGCTGCTCCAGTAATCCTTTGTCATATGTCACCTTTTATTGTTTACATTAATGTGATGATGTGGTGTAATGGACTCTGTTGCTAACCAACTAGGAGAACCAATATGACCACAGCAACTTCTACCGCAGGACACATCTTCGATACCCTTTCTC